>ERZ1504756.12-NODE-12-length-38501-cov-7.494720_pt1 | contig 38501 bp, 29 predicted proteins | sample MGYA00572321_ERZ1504756 | MGnify/ENA primary metagenome ERZ1504756 (study PRJEB39906, sample SAMEA3182094) | gut metagenome | biome: human; feature: gut; material: Stool; isolation source: human stools | place: Canada | collected 2012-02-21 ...
TAGTACGGTCTCGTGGGCTCGGAGATGTGTATAAGAGACAGGGTTGCTATTTATGCGGAATACTAAAAATAAAAATATATTGGATTGTTTCTTAGATTATTTGTTATATCTTTGTAGAATAAATAATTGCCGTAATGAATAAGAAGGAGATAATAAATAAAATAATCAGTGTTGCCAAAACGGTGTTACCAAATGGCAGCACTCTCCTGCTATACGGTTCACGTGCCCGTGGCGACGAAAAGGCTGACTCTGACTGGGATCTCCTTATTCTTGTCGACAAGAATACTTTGGTAGAGTCGGACTACGATATGTTGTCGTTCCCGTTCACATTACTTGGCTGGAATATCGGTCAGACAATCTCTCCGCAACTATATACAAGAAATGAATGGGAAAGTCTCTCATATCTGCCATTCTATAAAAATGTGGAACACGATAAAATCCAATTGGCATGAAACTTACCGACTCTGAGAGAATTGCCGTTGTAAAACTACAATTGGATAAAGCCTACAATACATTCCAACAGATTGCGTTATTGAAGGAGGCGGGATATGGGATAATATTGCCAATAGATTATATTATGCCTTGTTCCATGCCGTTTGTGGACTATTAATTAATGACGGCTATAGCATAAGTTCACATCGGGGAGTAGTCGGCTTATTTGGTAAGCACTATATCTTGACAGGAATATTTTCAATTGATGATGGAAAGCATTATTCAAGACTTCAAGGATTGAGGGAACGGAGTGATTATAACTGTGCATACACTGCTACGGAAGAGGAAATCAGTCCGAAAATCGAACCGACTAAAAAATTGATTGACAAAATATACGCATATATTTATAATCCATAAAATGACCGGCTCCCGGCAATAGTTATAATCGCGACTTCGTGACTTTTGGAGAGTCTTTCCAGAGGTCCTATATTTAAAGAGTATCGGTCAGTTGATGTAGCGGAACATGTTGCGGTAGTTGCGGGAGGAGCCGAAGCAGGTGAATATGTCGCCGTCTTCAACTTTGAGGGTGAAGTCCTTGATGTCGAGCAGACGTTGTGCCTGATGGTCGATGCCGAGGATGTTGCTCTTGGTCACGGGGCGGGTTGCGGCGATGAGTTTGAGACCGAAAGCGCGGTCGATGGTGATTTCGCCGTAGACCATTCCCAGGAAATATTTCGGTGCCTTGAAGTTGAGCACGTAATAGTCTTTGTCGACGCAAAGGGCGTCGACATGTGTGCCGAGTTCCATCTCGTAGGAGAGGTCGTGGGCGGCGCGCTGCTCGGGGGTGAGGATGCGGTCGACTTTGAGCCCCTGCAATATCGACTCGTGGAGCTCGTCGATGGCGCGGGCATAGATTTTTGTAGCGCCGATTTTCTTCAACAGGGCTACTGTCTTTACCGAGGCTCCGAAATTTTCTCCGATTGCCACGATAATCAGGTCGACATTCTTGAGTGGAAGAGCATTGAGCGCCTGTTCGTCGGTGGAGTCGATGATATAGGCGGTCGATATGTAGTCTTTGATGGTTTCGACTTTCTGTGCCGATATGTCGGCGCCGATTACTTCATGGCCCATGTCGGTGAGGTCGATGGCGAGATTGGTGCCGTAAATTCCGAGTCCGATTATAAGGTAGCGCATTGTTGTCGGGAATTAGTTGGTAGTTTAGAAACGGTATATATCAGTTGATGATTACATTGTCGACGGGATATTTCACGGGAGCGTCCTTGCGGTTTCCGGTAAATCCTATCAGCATGGATATGATGCCCACGCGGCCGAGAAACATTGCCGTGCAGAGCAGTATCTTGGACATGTCGCTCAACTCCGGGGTGACACCGAGCGAACTTCCCACGGTGAACAGCGCCGAGGCCGCCTCGTAGAGCAGAGACCTGACGGGCAGCGCCGGTTCGAGCGCCACGAGCGCCATGGCATAGAACACATACGCGAGTATGGACAGCGTGACGACAGCACATGCACGTCTTACCGAATCGTGAGCTATCGTGCGGTTGTATACTACTACGCGGTCTTTCCCCATGACGGTCGATTTCAGTTCGAGCAGTATTACAGCCAGTGTGTTTACTTTTATACCGCCTGCCGTCGACTGCGACGCGCCTCCTATCCACATCAGCACAGCCATCATTATGATGGTGATGTTGAGGAATCCGGCCGGACTGACCGACGAGAATCCCGAGCTGCGCGGCACGAACGAGTTGAACACCGACTGCACGACCTTGTCATAAAGGCTCATACCTGCCAGTGAATTGTCATACTCAAACAGGAAGAACAGCGCCGACGACACTACGATGATGATGCACGTGGTTGTCATGACCAGCTTCGTGTTCATATCGTAGATATGTGCCGGTTCACGAAGGCGACGCCCGCTGTGGAACATGCGGTTGCACATACGGCGCACACGCAGGAAAAACGCCGTCTTGAAGTTGACCAGTATCGGAAAACCTATGCCTCCCGCGAATATCAGCGCTGATGCGATGAGGTATATAGACTGGTTGGAATGCAGGAGCGCCGGATTTGAGAGGCCGCTTTCGATATTGGAGAAGCCGGCGTTGCAGAATGCCGACAGCGAATGAAATCCCGAGAATATAAGTTCGTCCTCAAGGCTCATGCCGAGCGTACCGTGCACGCTCAGGAATATGGCCACCGCCCCGGCAAGTTCTATCGCGAGGGTGAATCCGAGGATATAGAGCAGCGTCGAGAGCACCGAGTTGATGGTCTTCGAGTAAATCATATCCTTGACCACCACCTGGGAGTACACCGAGTTGTTGCCCGTGAAAAACAGCGCGAAGAAGCTTGTGAAAGTCATTACACCGAGTCCGCCTATCTGTATCATCAGCGCCAGCACGAGCAACCCGAACGGCGTGAAGGTTGCCGACACGTCAATCGGTGTCAGCCCGGTGATGCATACCGCAGATGTCGACACAAACAGTGAGTCGATATATTGTATTCCGCCGACGGTGCATTTCGGCATCATCAGTATGAATGACCCTATGGCAATGAAAAAGAGGAAACTTGTGGCGAGCATCAGCGACGGATTTATCTTGCGGTCGAGTACCTTGTTTATGCCGTAGCTGAATTCGACCACCGCGTACGCACCCACTATCGGATAGATGAACCATTTGTTGTAGAGCAGCCGCTCGAGAGCCGGTATCCACGGATTCTCGGGGTGGGGATAGAGCAGTGCCGGCAACGTGAGCAGTATTGCCGAATCGACAATCCATTTGAGCACACGCGAATCGCGCCGGTTTTCCCTCGGTGTCAGCACCAGTCCGCACAACACTCGGATTATGAAAACTATCTGGCATGTACGTATGACATGGTGCAGTTTGGCGGCCTCGGCGGCTTTGTGGTCGAAACCTACCGATACCGCTCCTGCCACTATGCATACCACCGACGCTATGAATGCCAGCACGTCCAGCAGACGCGAGATAAAACGTATCGACGGCTGGAAATCGGTCACGAAACGGTTGTAACTGTATTTCCAGTCGCGCAATGTCTGTTTTATCCCTCTCTTGCGTGTTGACATCTGATTTTGTTGTATGCTGGAAGCTCCGGATATAAATGTTTTAACTTGTAGGGCTGCACCCCGGTGCAGCCGCTGCAACATTTATCCGATAGCTTTATCCGGCTGGACCGGGGTGCAGCCCTACAAGTTAAACCGCAAAATATATTTTGCGGTGCTTTTTTCCCCGGTACGGATTATTTTTTCTTCAGACTCACTCCGATGTTGACACCCTCATACGAATTGAGGAGGTCGGAGGCCGTCTTCAGTGTGGCGTTGCCCGACAGCGAGGCAATCGTCTCGGCGAGTTTTATCAGCTTTTTGGCGTCGAACGTGAGGCATACGTTGGTGCCCTGGCGCTCGGCGTATGCGTTGATGCTGCCCGCGGGTATCTTGCCGAGAGCCTTGATGTTGAATTTGAACATGCTGTCGTCGAGCGGCTGTACGCTACCTCTTACGGTGAGGCGCGCTGTCTTTGCCACGAACGTGGAGTCAGCACCGAATTCGATAGTCATGCCCGTGATGCCCGCTTTGGCGTAGTAGGGCTTCAGTTTGTTGACAATCGCGCCCGAAGCGGCCACGCCGCCTGCCTTCTGCATCAGGTTGTCGCTCGTGAAACTGACGGCCGGTGCGTTGTAGCTCCAGTTGCCTTTCAGATCCTTGTATTCTATCTTTGTAGCTGTAAGCGTGTTGACAATGCCGTTGACAATGTCGGCGGCCTGATTCCCTTCGCCCGACGACGCTCCTTTGAGTATGTCCTTGAGATCGAATGCCGATACGGCCGATATTCCGAACAATGCCATAAGGCATAAGTAGCATATACGTTTTTTCATCTTTTTCCCTTTTTCCGTTATGATATGTTTTCTGCTGCCGGTTCCCTGCGCGGTTGCTCCACAATCTGCTTGTCGATGCAATGATACACCTTGGCGGGGAACTCGTCGAGGAACCCGTGGTTGTGCGTGGCCATGATGACAGCTGTGCCCGACGCCGCGATGTTGTGGAGAGAGTTGACTATCTGGCGCGCCGTTTCGGGGTCGAGATTGCCGGTAGGCTCGTCGGCAAGTATGAGGCGCGGACGGTTGAGCAGCGCCCGTGCTATGACTATGCGCTGCTGCTCGCCACCCGACAGCTCGTGAGGCATCTTGTACGATTTGTTGAGCATGCCCACCTCCTTGAGCACCTCCTCGATGCGCCTGTCCGCCTCATTGCGGTCCTTCCAGCCTGTGGCGCGGAGTACAAAGAGCAGGTTGTCGTAGACGGTGCGGTCGGTGAGAAGCTGGAAGTCCTGGAATACTATGCCTATCTGACGGCGCAGGTAGGGGATGTCCTTGCGGCGTATCGTGCGCAGGTCGTAGTCGAAGGCGCGCGCCTCGCCGTTTTCAATCCCGATTTCGGCGTAGATAGTCTTGAGCAACGAACTCTTGCCCGAACCAACTTTGCCTATGAGGAACACAAACTGGCCCTCTTCAATCTCAAAACTGACCTTTTTGAGCACTACCAGCTCTTTGCGGAGTATCTCTACATTGTCGTACTTTACTATTGCTGCCATCTGTCTGCGTTCCGGTTATTGAGTATAGTTGTCAATTGCCCTGCTCCGAAAGGAATTTTATCCTTACCAGACGTATTTCCTCCTCGGTGTATTCGTTGCCGAGCTCCTTGAACGCCGACTCGAGGTCGTCGCTGTCGCTCTCGCGGAAGTATTCATAGATGTCCTCCTGACGGTCGTCGTCCATAATCTCGTTGAGGAAGTAGGAAATATTGATTTTGGTGCCGGAATATACTATTGCCTCCACTTCGTCGAGAAGCTCGTTGAATTCCAGCCCTTTGGAGTTGGCAAGCTCGTCGAGCGCGATTTTACGGTCGATGGCCTGTATGATGGATATTTTCAGTTTGCTCTTGTTGGCCACACTGCGCACGCGAATATCCTCCGGACGCTCTATCTCGTTCTCCTCCACGTGGGTCTTTATTACCTTTATGAAGCTCTCGCCGTAGCGTTTTGCCTTGCCGGCGCCCACTCCGGTGATATTCTGCAGCTCCTCCATCGTGATGGGGTAGGTGGTGGCCATCGCTTCGAGCGACGGGTCCTGGAAGATGACGTAGGGTGGCAGGTCATACTGCTTGGCTATCTTCTTGCGCAGGTCCTTCAGTATGGAGTAGAGCTCGGGGTCGACGGCGCATGCGCCTCCGCTCTTGGCTGTCGGCCCTTCCTCGTCGTCGTTGCTGAACTCATTGTCTTCCACCACTTTGAATGAAGTGGGCTTATGAAGGTATTTCTTACCCTTGGCGGTTATTTTGAGCACGCCGAAATTTTCTATCTCCCTGTCGAGATAACCGGCTATGACAGCCTGCCTGATTACGGCGGCGAGCATGCGCGGGTCGCTGCCCTGTTCGCAGCCGAACACTTCAAGCTCGTCGTGCTTGTATGATTTGACATCTGTTGTCTCTTTGCCGAGGAGCACATCTATAATATATTCAGCTTTAAATTTCTCTTTAAGTGCGGTGACAGTTTCAATCACGGCACACAGTTCTTCTTTTGCTTCCACTTGTTTTTTAGGATTTAAACAATTGTCACAATTACCGCAGTTGTCGCTCGTGAATTCTTCGCCGAAGTAATGCAGCAGCATTTTTCTCCGGCAAAGCGACGATTCGGCGTATGCCGCTGTCTCTACAAGCAGCTGTTTGCCGATTTCCTGTTCGGACACGGGTTTGCCCTGCATGAATTTTTCCATTTTCTGCAAGTCCTTGGCCGAATAGAATGTTATGCATCGTCCTTCGCCCCCGTCGCGTCCGGCGCGTCCCGTCTCCTGATAGTAGCCTTCGAGGCTCTTCGGCATGTCGTAATGTATGACAAACCTTACGTCGGGTTTGTCGATTCCCATGCCGAAAGCTATCGTGGCCACTATGACGTCGATGTCTTCCATCAGGAAGGCGTCCTGGTTGGCCGAGCGGGTGGCGGAGTCCATGCCTGCATGGTAGGGGAGTGCCTTTATGTCGTTGAGCACAAGCATTTCAGCGAGTTCTTCAACTTTTTTGCGGCTCAGGCAGTATATTATGCCCGAGTGACCCGGATTATTCTTGATATATCTGATGATTTCCCTGTCAATATTGCTTGTCTTCGGCCTTACCTCGTAATAGAGGTTTTCGCGGTTGAACGACGATTTGAACACCATGGCGTCGGCCATGCCGAGATTCTTCTGTATGTCGTGCTGCACCTTGGGCGTCGCGGTAGCGGTGAGCGCTATCACGGGACGCCGCGATATTTCGTTGATGATGGGACGTATGCGCCGGTATTCCGGCCGGAAGTCATGGCCCCATTCCGATATGCAGTGCGCCTCGTCGACCGCGTAAAACGATATGTCGACCGATTTGAGGAACTCTATGTTCTCCTCCTTGGTCAGCGACTCCGGAGCCACATACAGCAGTTTGGTAAGGCCCTCCTTGACGTCGGCTTTCACCTTCTCTATCGCCGTGCGGTTGAGCGACGAGTTGAGGAAATGGGCCACTCCCTCGGCCTCGCTGTAGTTGCGCATGGCGTCAACCTGATTTTTCATCAGGGCTATCAGCGGCGATATGACTATGGCGGTTCCGGGCATCAGCAGCGACGGCAGCTGATAGCATAGCGATTTGCCCCCTCCCGTCGGCATCAGCACGAAGACATCCTCGCCTTTCATCAGCGAGAGGATTATATCTTCTTGATTACCCTTGAAGTGGTCAAAGCCGAAATGGCGTTTGAGCGCCTCGCTCAGTTGTTGTTTGCTCACCATGTTGTCATAATATTTTCCGTCCTTGGCCGAGCCTTCACCGTCAGTGTCGGCCGGCTGCCGGGCGTTAAGGTTACTGATAGCTTATAGTATATATATCCTGTGAAAAATCTTTTGTTAAAGAGTTGTTGCGATATTGATAGAGGATGGAGAGGAGCGGTTGTCAGACTATTGTTTGGGAGAGGATTTCAAGATTGGTGGCGGCGAGTTTTCCTGCCACGTACTCTTTGGTCACCTCCAGTGATTTCTTTTTCGTCGACGGTATCTCATACATGGCGTCAATCATCACGGTCTCGACTATGGAGCGGAGTCCGCGGGCGCCGAGCTTGTATTCGACAGCCTTGTCGACCATGTAGTCGAGAGCCTCGTCGGTGAATGTCAGCTCCACGCCGTCCATGGCGAAAAGTTTGCGGTACTGGCGTGTGATGGCGTTGTTGGGCTCGGTGAGCACGCGGCGCAGGGCGTCGCGGTCAAGCGGGTCGAGGTGCGTAAGTATAGGCAGTCGGCCTATTATCTCGGGTATGAGGCCGAACGATTTCAAATCCTGCGGGGCGACGTATTCCAGATAGTTGTCGCGGTTGATGCGCTCTTTGGCCTTGTCGGTCGAGAATCCCACGGTGTGGGTGTTGAGCCTGTGGGCTATTTTCTGGTCGATGCCGTCGAATGCGCCGCCGCAGATGAAAAGTATGTTTTTGGTGTCGACCGGTATCATGCGCTGCTCCGGATGCTTGCGGCCGCCCTGAGGTGGTACGTTGACTATCGAGCCTTCAAGCAGTTTGAGAAGCCCCTGCTGCACGCCCTCGCCCGATACGTCGCGGGTGATTGACGGATTGTCGCCTTTGCGGGCTATCTTGTCGATTTCATCGATGAACACGATGCCGCGCTCGGCTTTCTCCACGTCGTAGTCGGCTGCCTGGAGCAGACGTGTCAGGAGGCTTTCGATGTCTTCGCCCACATATCCGGCCTGGGTCAGCACGGTAGCGTCGACGATGGTGAACGGCACGTCGAGCATCTTGGCTATCGTCTTGGCCAGAAGCGTCTTGCCGGTTCCGGTCGGGCCAACCATGATGATGTTGCTCTTCTCGATGTCCACATCGTCATCGGTAGGCTGGTTCAAGCGCTTGTAGTGGTTGTAGACGGCTACCGAAAGATATTTCTTGGCATCCTCCTGCCCGATGACATATTTGTCGAGGAATTCCTTGATTTCCTTTGGCTTGGGTATCTTGGCCTCTTTCTTCGGCGTCTTCTCTTTGGGCGCGTTGACTCCTGCGGCCAGCTGCTTGAACTCCTCTATGTGTGAGTGGAGCATATTGAGGCACTGGTCACAGATATACACATCCTGATAGACGCCCGAAGGGAGGAGCATGTTGACCTCCTTCTCCGTGCGCCCGCAGAACGCGCATATATCCTGATTCTGTTTTTTCGCCATTGTCGTTTATTTGTCTTTTATGCGCACCAGAACGTCGTCAATCATGCCATAATCCTTTGCCTCGTATGCTGTCATCCAGTAGTCGCGGTCGGAGTCGCGTTCCACTTTCTCAAACGGCTGTCCCGAATGCTCGGATATGATTGTGTAAAGTTCCTTTTTGAGTTTCTGGATTTCACGTGCGGTGATCTCGATGTCGGAGGCCTGTCCCTGCGCGCCGCCCATCGGCTGGTGTATCATCACGCGCGAGTGCTTGAGGGCGAAACGTTTGCCTTTCTCACCTGCCACGAGGAGCACTGCGGCCATAGAGGCTGCCATGCCGGTGCATATCGTCGATACGTCGCTCTTGATATACTGCATGGTGTCGTATATGCCGAGACCTGCGTACACCGAGCCGCCGGGCGAGTTGATGTAGATTGACACATCCTTGCCGGGGTCGGCCGAGTCGAGATAAAGAAGCTGGGCCTGGATGACATTGGCGGTATAGTCGTTGACATCAGTGCCGAGGAATATGATGCGGTCCATCATCAGACGCGAGAACACGTCCATCTGCGCAACGTTGAGCTGGCGCTCCTCTATGATGGTCGGGGAAATGTAGCTTGCTGCTATCGACTGCGCTTCGCGGGATGTGGCAGAGACATATTGGTCGAGTGCCAACCCGTTCATCCCCAGATGTTTTACTGCGTAATTTCTAAAATCGTTATTCATAATCTTCAATTAGATACCTTAGATCTATTTTTATCAAATGTAATATTTTTGAAGTTGTTGCTATTGTCAATCACTTCTTGCCAATATCAAAGATAATAAAAAAAAATAAAACGCACAAAAAAAATCATGATAATGGATGCGGATATACATATTTTATTCAAAAAACGGCCATTGTAAAGCCCGGTTATATCCCTTCGCAGGTGCTACCAAATACGATTATATCCGACCGCGGTTAAAAACCGCGGCTACTATACAAAGTGTACTGATAATCAGTATTGTAGTAGCCGCGGTTTTTAACCGCGGAAGAGGTTGGCTTTGCAACTTGTCGACCTGTATGGCATCATTTCCTGACGGCCATCTTACCGTCAAGTTCCACTGACTCACCGGGCACATGGAGGCAGAAGCTGTCGGTATTGTCGGTCGTATAGTCCTCAAACTCGCATGCGGCCTTGTAGGCTCCCCAGAAGTGCATGGGGAAGAAATATTTTACCGCGATGTTCTCGAGGAACAGGCGTGCGCCGTCGGCATAGTCGACACCCAGACGCGGGTCGACGGGGAAGAACGCAATGTCGATTTTGGGAGCATATTGCTCAAGTTCCTTGATAATATGCACGAAACTGTTATAGGCTTTCTTTACCTCCTCTACGGTCGATTCTTCGTTCCAGTGCCAGTAGTTGAGGTCGCCGGCATGGAATATCTTGCGCCCGTCGGGAAGCGTGACGAGGAAACTGACACCTGCATCAGTCGAGCCGAATGCCCTTACATCGAGGCCGCCGAGCAATCCGGGCACCTCGTCGCCGGGACTTACCCATGCAACCGGCATGTCGTCATGCACGACTTTGGAGAAAATATCGTTGGAGAGCACATACTGCACCTCGCGGTCCTGGGCGAGAGTGAATATGGCGGGATTGAAATGGTCGGGATGATGGTGCGATACGAAAAACACTACCGGAAGTTCCGGATTCTCACGTATCACTTTTACCAATGCGCCGGTCGGGTCGCGAAAATAGTCGAATACTGCTACCGCTGTGGGAAGGACGAGGGCGAATCCGCTGTGGTCCAGATAGGTCACCTTAATCATAATACAGATATTTAATTCAACGTTAATACCGGATTGCCGATGATTGAGGTGTCCCGCGGCATGCGCCTGAATGCTCCCCCCGACCGTTAATCCGGAATTTCTATTGTCTCGCCGTCGACAGCCAGTCTGACATTGCCGGGAAGCCCGGGGGCTACCTTCGCATAAAGCCCCATATCATGGCTGATATGGGTAAGATAGGCTATTCTCGGTCTGACTAATCTAATAACGTCGAGCGCCTGCGATAGGTTCAGGTGCGATATATGCTCGGCGGGACGGAGCGCGTTGATAACAAGGGTGTCCGTGCCTGTAATGGTGGTGATGGTCTCTTGGGGTATTTCCTTGGCGTCGGTGATATATGCCAGATTGCCTATCTTGAAGCCGACGATGTCTAAAAGGTAATGCTTCACGGGAAGGGGCAGTATGCTTATGCCTTTGACAGTAAACGGTTTCATCGGCTCTATGGCATGCGGGTGAAGCACGGGAGCACCGGGGTAGGGGTGCTCGGCGAAGCAGTAGGGTACTTTGCGGCGCAGGTCGTCGATGTCGGGTGCCTGCGCGTAAATGTCGAATCCGTCGGGATAGCAGTATGGCCGCAGGTCGTCGATGCCTCCCACGTGGTCATAGTGCGTGTGGGTGATGAGCAGCGCGTCGAGCGGAGGCGATCCGGCTCCGAGTATCTGCTCCCTCAGGTCGGGACCCGCGTCGATAAGTATGTCGGTGTCGCCGGCGTGTACGATTGCCGATGCCCGCAGGCGCCGGTCACGCGGGTCGTCGGAGCGGCATACATCGCAGCCGCATCCTATCATCGGCACACCCGTTGATGTGCCCGTGCCGAGAAAAGTGAGTCGCATAGTTCGTCAGACAATTTCGTCAGTGAATTTCGGCCAGCAGGCCGTCGATGAATATCAGGTAGGCGCCGTTGTCGCATGTCCAGCTCTCGAAGAAACTGCCTCCGTTGTGCCATTTTCTGACATCGCGCGGCGCGCCGAGTGCCAGATGGCATTCTATGGTAGTCATACCCGGCGCCACGCGCGAGTTGACAATGTTTTCCCATGCGGTGTCGGTTATGGTCGGGTAGCGCAGGCGGGGGTCTGACAGCTCGAACAGCTTGTCGAAATTGCGTGTTGAGCTTCGGGCGTTGCCGACCGTCATGGCTACTGACGACTGATTGCCAAGGTCATCGGTGATGTCGACACGCAGGGGATAGTCGGCATTGCCCGGCGCTACGTCGCGTATGGTGACTCCGACGTAGCGGCGCCCGCGTCCCACCGGCGTAAGTTCCCTGTCGACACGCAGCGGTGATGTGATGTAGAATTTATTTCCCGAGAGAATGCGGCGCGCGTTGTCGGTCATGTCGAGGTCGACGCTCATAGGCAGTGTGACCGACGCCGACAGCGATGATGACGGCACCCCGATTTTATAGCGGAGCGTTTCGGCAGCCGCATTTCCGCTCTCTTTATGGAATGACAGCACGCTCACCGTATCGCCTGTTATGGATATTTCATCGTCCAGACTGTCGAATACAAGCACGTCGCCCGGTGCAATCGTCGGTTCTTTTTCAAAGAGAAGCGACAGTTTCGGGTCGGTGACGAGAAAACGTCGTCCGCTTTCCCATTGCGCCATGCCCGGAGGAGCAAGTCGTGCGGCAAAGTCGGCCTCCTTGTTGACCGACGGCACCACACGGTCCACGTCCTTGACCGTAATGCGCGGCGTGCTCTCTATCCCTGTGAAACAGCTTGTCAGGGACAGACAGCACGCCGATATGATTATTATGCCGGAAAATTTCACTCTGTCACGGGGTCGATGCCCAGATTATAGTAGATGAATGAATAGAGGTCGGTGTACTCGTCGATGACTTTGCTTATCGGTTTGCCGGCTCCGTGACCCGCCTTGGAGTCGATGCGTATGAGCTTGGGCTTGTCGCCGGTGTCCGATGCCTGGAGCACGGCGGCGTATTTGAACGAGTGGGCAGGCACCACGCGGTCGTCATGGTCGGCCGTGGTGACGAGGATAGCCGGATAGGGGGTGCCGTCGCTGCTGATGTTGTGCATGGGGGAGTAGGAACGCAGGTATGCTGCCATCTCGGGCGAATCGGCCGATGTGCCGTAGTCCGACGCCCAGTTCCACCCGATGGTGAACAGATGGTAGCGAAGCATGTCCATGACGCCTACGCGGGGTATAGCCACCGCGAAAAGGTCGGGACGCATGTTGACGCATGCACCCACGAGGAGGCCGCCGTTGCTTCCGCCCTCTATCACTATGCGCCCGGGATTGGTGTAGCCCTCCCTGACGAGATACTCGGCGGCGGCGATGAAGTCATCGAATACGTTTTTCTTCTGCATCTTGGTGCCGGCTTCGTGCCACTTGTCACCGTATTCCGACCCTCCGCGCAGGTTGGCCTCGGCATATATGCCGCCGTTTTCAAGCCAGTTCAGGCGGTTGGGTGAGAATGCCGGGCCGAGCGCTATGTTGAAGCCGCCGTAGCCGTAGAGATATACAGGATTCGTGCCGTCGCGCTTTATCCCTTTTTTGTAGGTGAGGTGCATGTGTACGGGGGTACCGTCGGCCGAGGGATAGAACACCTCCTCGGTTACGTAGTCGTCGGGATTGAATCCCGCAACGGCGGCGCGTTCGGTCAGCGTGCTGCTGCCCGTGGCGAGGTCATATTTGTAGTGGGCCCACGGCTGCAGGTAGTTGGTCACGTTGTAATACACCTCGTTGTGCCGGCGTGAGCTGGAGAAAGTGGCGTTGGCTATTGACGGGAGCTGTATCTCACGGATAAAATTGCCGTTGAGGTCGTAGAGCGCCGGATGCGATGATGCGTCGCGCTTGTAGTTTACTATGATTTTGTCACCGGCCATCTGCGCGCCGGCCATCACGGCGTCGCTCTCGGCGATAAGCTCGTGCCAGTTAGCGCGTGACGGGTTGCTCACGGGTGCCGACATCAGCCGGTAGTTGGGAGCGTCGACCGAAGTGGTGAAGTAGATGGTGTCGCCGATTACGTCGACAATCCCTATGATATTGTCCTGCGACGGCTCCATCACCTTCCACTCCGAAGCGGGGTCGTCGAGGTCTTTTACCTTGATTGACTCGCCGAATCCCTGTCCGCCGGCCATCAGGAAAATGTAATGGTTCTTTTCGGGCACGTAGACTGAATGGAAATACAGCGGGTGCTCCGTGTCCTCGTAAAAGAGTTTGTCGTCCGACTGCGGAGTGCCGACCTTGTGGTAGTAGATGCGGTGGTTCTCGTTGGCGTTGGAAAATTCCTTCCCGGCCTCGGGCTTTGGATATGCGCTGTAGAAAAATCCGTCGCCGTACCATTCCGCGCCCGTGAACTTGGCCCACTCTATATGGTCGGGCAGCATACGGCCCGTCTCGGTGTCGAGCAGGTAAATCTCGCTCCAGTCGGAGCCGCTGCGGCTTATGGTGTAGGCGGTGTACTTGCCGTCGGGCGACATGAACACTCCCGTCAGCGCCACTGTGCCGTCGTCGCTGAGCTTGTTCGGGTCAAGAAACAGTTCCGGCTTGCCGTCGATGGTGACTTTGCGGTAAAGCACCGACTGGTTCTGCATCCCTGAATTTTCAAAGAAATAATAGCGGTTGTCGTCGGCTTTCCACGGAAGGCCGGTCTTTTTGTAGTTCTGGAATGAAGCGATGCGGTTGCGCAGTTTTTCGCGGAACGGTATTTTTGACATATAGTCTTCGGTCAGCTTGCGTTCGGCTTCGACCCATTGCAGGGTCTCGGCGGCCGTGTCGTTTTCGAGCGGACGGTATGTGTCGGTTACTGTGGTGCCGAAATAGGTGTCGGTCACGGCTCCGGACGGCGCCTCCGGATATTGCAGGCGTCCGGCTGCGTCGGCCGTTACGGCTGCTGTCATTGCCATTGTCGTTAAAATTATTTTATTCATTCGATTGTTGTTGGTGGGGATTATTGCTCGGGTTCTTCTATCCTGTAAGGAGAATTGTCAGGACTGAATGCTCCGCTTTGCAGGTGAGTGTATATCCGGTAGCAGGCGTATGCGTCGAGAGCCGCGTAGCCCTGCTGTGCCTCGGTCAGCGTCTCGGCTTCCCAGTTGGTCAGACGCTGCCCTTTCGATATGCGTTCGTTGAATATTACGGCATAGACTTTCTGAAGTGAGTTGTCGGCTATGTCGTATGACTTGACGTAGGTCTGCAGCTCGATGATGTTTTCAGGGTTAAAGATGTCGAGAGCCGACAGCGAATGCAGGTCGTCCTTTATCGAGAGGCCGACCTTAAGCACCTTGTCGCTCTCCATAAGTTCTTTTATCTCAGGCGTCAGGCCCGTGCGGTTCAGGCGGATAAGGAAACATTCGTCGGCCGTCGACAGCTGCAGGAGCGCCACCTTGTGCGGCTGCCCTTTGTGAAAAGAGGGCCGTGTTTCGGTGTCAAACCCTATGATGGGCTGAGTCATAAGGTATTTGATTGCTTTTCGACAGTCGAGCGGAGAATTAATCACTATGATACGGCCTCCAAACACCGCCTGGGGCAATTCTGCTATCGCTTCCTTTGAAATTCCTAACATTATTTATTCTCTCCTTCTTTACTGCAAAAGTAACTAAAATTAGACAGCACAGCAAAACATTAATGCTAAAAAACGCCAAAACACTGTATTTCCACTTTTTGAAGAAAAATGAAGCTGTTTTTGATATTTTTAATTATCTTTGTAGGTCAAACCATGACAAAACTCATATCATAGGAGATGTGATTTAATAGTATATTTGCATTTTCCGATGTTCTTTCGGACTTATTATCATATTTAACAGACTGTAATCAAATGAAATATATAGGAGCTCACGTATCTACAGGCTCGGGAGTGGCGCAGGCCCCGCTCAATGCCGCCGACATCGGCGCAAAGGCTTTCGCGCTGTTCACCCGCAACCCGTCGAGATGGAAATCAAAGCCGATTTCCGATAAGGAAGCGGCGCTTTTCAGAGAACGGTGCGCCACGCTCGGATATGCTCCCCGGCATATCCTGCCCCACGACAGCTATCTCATCAACCTCGGCTCCCCCGACAAGGATAAACTCGCGCAATCGCGCGAGGCTTTCCTCGACGAGTTCAACCGCTGCGCGCAGCTGGGGCTGACCATGCTCAATTTTCATCCCGGCTCCCATCTCAACCTCGTCGATGCCGATGCATGCATAGCCACCATCGCCGAATCCATCAACATGACCCTCGACGCCACCGAAGGTGTAAAGGCCGTCATAGAGTCGACCGCCGGACAGGGCTCCAACCTCGGATACTCCTTCGAGCAGCTCAGGGCCATCATAGACCTTGTGGAGGACAAGTCGCGTGTGGGCGTCTGTGTCGATTCATGCCACACTTTCGCCGCCGGCTACGACCTCTCCACCCCCGAAGGCTATGAATCCACATGGCAGGAATTTGACCGCGTGATAGGCCTCGGCTACCTTTGCGCCATGCATATCAACGACTCCAAAAAGGGATTGCATTCACGCGTCGACCGCCATGCTCCGATAGGGCAGGGCGAAATAGGCTCCGCATTCTTCTCGATGCTCGTCAACGACCCACGCATGGACAATATTCCCCTCATATTGGAGACTCCCGACGAAAGCCTCTGGCCGCAGGAGATAGCATGGCTCTACTCCGAAATCAAATGAATCGCTGACCCTACAGTCTGACCCCCTCTTACAGCATACCGGTGAGAAACTAATCCTTAAATCAGTAACGGGAACATTCTTACCTCATCATCTGAAATAATCAAACAAAAAATAATCAAATAATCAATCACATTCAATCGACATGAAAACCAAACCCGACTTAGGCTTTTGGAAGCTGTGGAATCTGAGCTTCGGATTTTTCGGAGTCCAGATAGCCTACGCGCTCCAAAGCTCGCAGGTGAGCCGTATCTTCTCCACCATCGGAGCCGACCCTCACCAGCTGAGCTACTTCTGGATTCTGCCCCCTCTCATGGGATTTCTCGTGCAACCCATCATCGGTTCCGCTTCCGACCGCACCTGGAACCGCTTCGGACGCCGTCTGCCCTACCTTATCGTTGGCGCCGCAATAGCCATCATCGTGATGTGCTTCCTCCCCAATGCCGGCAGCCTCGGACTATCCGTCTCGGCAGCCATCACATTCGGACTCTTCTGCCTCATGCTCCTCGACACGTCAATCAACATGGCCATGCAGCCGTTCAAGATGCTTGTCGGCGATATGGTCAACGAGAAGCAGAAAGGCCTTGCCTACTCCATACAGAGCTTCCTGTGCAACGCAGGTTCGTTCGTAGGCTATCTCGCGCCTATCATCCTTGCGCTTTTCGTGAGCAACCAGGCTCCCGAAGGTGAGGTGCCTCCCACGGTGACATTCGCCTTCTATCTCGGCGCCCTCATCCTCCTGCTGTGCGTGCTCTACACCTTCGCTAAAGTCAAGGAGATGCCCCCGAAACTGTATGCCGAATACAACGGCGTGCCCGAGGAGACTAATGAGAAGAAAGGCAATATGTTCACGCAGATGGCCGGTGCGCTCAAGACTGCGCCCGCCGTGTTCTGGACCATCGGTCTCGTGCAGTTCTTCTGCTGGAGCGGCTTCCTCTTCCTCTGGACATATTCCACCGACGCCATCGCCGGCCATGCTTTCGACTGCCCCGCCGAGCAGAAAGTGTCGGGCGTTGAAATCAACGGCACAACCTATTCCGACAAATATCTCTTTGCCGACGAACTGCTCGTAATCGATGACGGACGTCTCACCATCAACGGCGTGAACGTCAACGGCAACATCATTTATCCCGACAGCATCAAGAACGCAGCCGGCGAACTCGTCATCAAGGAAGGCCAGATACACTACAAGGACGGTGTCGCTCTCCTCAAGCCCGGCGACAGCTACGGCAAAGCGGGCGACGTTCTCGTCATCGACGAAGTCGAGACCATACTCACCGCCCCCGCCGCAACCGTAACCTCACTCTCGACCATCACCCCCGACCATAAGCTCGCCACCGCCCATATCGTAGTCAAGAAAGGCGACACCTACGAGAAGGAGCAAGTCAGCGAGCTTCCCTCGGCTTCAGCCGCCGAAATCTCGCCCAAACACGCTACCGTGCTCAACGCCCAGTCCAAGCAGTATCAGGACGCCGGCGACTGGAACGGTGTGCTTTTCGCCGTCCAGGCCGTGTTTGCAGTAATATGGGCAGCCGTGCTTCCGCGATTTAAAAACCGCCGCTTCGCCTACTCCATCAGCCTTGTAATCGGTGCCGTAGGCTTCATCTCGGTTTATTTCTGCACCTCCAAGTGGGCGCTTACCGTGCCCTACGGACTCATGGGCTGCGGATGGGCCGCCATGCTTGCCATGCCGTTCACCATCCTCACCAACGCCCTGTCGGGCAAGAACATCGGCACATATCTCGGCCTGTTCAACTGCACCATCTGCTTCCCGCAGATTATCGCCGCCCTCCTCGGCGGTCTCATACTCGGCTTCTTCCCCCGTGCAGCCGCCGACACCGCTCAGGCCGGCGCACCGCAGACCGTGTTCATGATCGTCGTAGCCGGTATCCTCATGCTCCTCGGTGCCCTCGCCGTATGGAACATCAAGGAAATCTCCGCCGAAAAGCAGCGTGCAGCTGCCGAAGCCGCCGGCAAATAATCTCCGCATTCAACATAATCAGTTGTAATAAAAATAGCGTCAACAATATTAAGTTGACGCTATTTTTATATGCATTGATTAAATTTGTCGCTAAAACGATATGATATTAAGCAATTATATATTTGTTGTTGCAGGATTAATGAGTATCTTTGTATATGATGTTAACGTCGGCGGAAATAGAAGTATTGCGCTATGACAGTACTCGTCTGTGGTATGACGTTGCCTATTGAATGTATTATGAAGAAACGGATTATATTGCTTTTGACAGCGACCCTGTATATCTCGGTTGCGCTGACCGGCTGTCGCCACAAGACCGGTGCGTGGAACTCAATGAATGAGGCCGAACGCCTCATACAGACTCATCCCGACTCCTCCCTCTCGATACTTTCCGCAATCGACAGGCACACACTCGGCGACGATGAGGAGAAAGCCCGCTACGCCCTGCTGATGTCAATGGCACTCGACAAGAACTACATAGATACCACCACATTTGAAATCCTACAGCCTGCCATAGACTATTACCTGAAAAAAGGTACCCCCAACGAAAAACTGCGCACTCTTTACTATCAGGGCCGCATCTATCAGAACGGCAAAAATGATGACTTGGCAATGCAGTCATTCATTCAGGGACGGGAATATATCGAAACAGCATCAGACACACTGACTGCCGCCAACTTGCTTGTAGCGCAAGGTGTAATATTCTATTCCACCTACAAGATCGATGACTTTATTGAAAATAACGAAAAAGCGGCGCGACTGTACAATTCAATTAATAGACCCGATTATGAATTTTCAAGTCTTGCGAAAATTATTAATGGTAGTATACAAATCGGGAATAAACAACTGGCCGATAGTGTATTGAATATAGCAAAAGATAGAATCGTTAAGCATCCTGACTTCAATGATATACTACTCCCGCATGCTTTGGCGTATACAATTGATTTTGGTGGTGTAGAAAATCTAAGAAAACTTCTTGATTATTTCAGTAATCTTGATAGCATTGAACCTGAATTAAAATTGGATGTCGCATTGGGATTCTGTAAAATTGGTGAAGCGGCAAAAGCAATATCTTTCTTGCACTCGGCAGAAACAGATAATGGTATTCGGGAGTCGCTCAAATATCTTGCGGTCAAATCGCAGGTCTTGGAGGAGAATGGTGACTTTGCAGGTGCTCTCAATGCATATCGCAGTTTTTATAAAAAATTGGAAGCCCAACATCAGAAAATCTTTTCACAGGATTTACTGTTCGCACAGCAAAAACATGAAATGGAAATCTCAAGTCTGACCGATTTGAGAAAAAGAGACAGATTTATCGGGATAATTTCATGCGGTGTTCTGTTATTGCTCTTTACCGTCATATATATTTTTTATCGTTACAGATTAATAAAAACGAAAAATCTATTGGGTGAAAAGGAAAAAGAAAGGCTGCAATTAGAGTTGGATAATCTCCTTAAAGAAAAGGAAAAGGTTGAATTAGAACGGAAGAATGCTAAATTGGAATGCGAACGCCAGATGTTGGCCGCTGAGAATATGCGGTTGAAAATCAAGCAGCTTGAAGAGGAGAGTATCAGCCTTAAAAGTCTGCTTATGACTCAGAATGATATTGCGAAACCTGTTGAGGACGCGATTAAAGTAAGGATTGAGATGTTGAACGGGCTTCTCGCAACCTGCATTTCTGAAAACTCATCCTACGCACAACCCTACGGGGTATGGCGCGACAGATTGGTCCAGGATAAAGACGAGTTTATGAACTCGACGCGTCTTGCATTTAAAGCCTCCCATCCCAAATTCATCGAGTATCTGGAGCAACACCGGCTTTCGGAGGCAGAAATCAATTACCTATGCCTATATGCAATAGGCCTGAGAGGAAAAGAAGTCGGCGAATATATCCAACTCCGTCGCCATTACCATATCAGCAGCGATATCCGCCGAAAACTCGGCATCGATGACCATGAAACAAATATCGGCATCTACATCCGAAAACTGATGAAAAAACTGTAACACAACCAATCACAATACCTACTCGATAAATCCTAATGCGGCTCAAATAATGTATAGTTCGGCAATAGAGAGCCGCAGGTTCGGTGGTGTCATTATCCCCGTCCGAAGCGTCAGCTGAGTGCGGGGATAATGACACCACCCCTTGAGACATATATCTCCAACAGGCAAATGTCAAACTTTTGAACCACGTGTTCCAAAATTGAATACGTTTCATTGCTTAAATGGTTGTTATTTAGTGATATAAAAATTGTTTCTGTCAAACTTTTCTTCTTGTTTGAAAACTTTACTTCATATAAATTTGTGCTGTCACATAATTCAATAATTGTAAATGTATGAAAAAGTTTTTTCTATTATTGGGCATGTTGCTCTCCTTGACAATTCATGCACACGCGACAGATTCTGAATCATCGGAATCTATTGTATTTTTGGAGTTTCAAAAGAAAAGCCAATCACAATCCAATTCTCGAGTTAATAGAACACAAATTCGATTTCCTCAAATAAATGTAATATTTAATCCGGATGAGAATATAATTGTGATAGAAGGATCGGAATCAGTTGATGTAGCTGTTTTTTTATATGATGCAGATGGTAATGTCATGGACTATTCTAACTCCCTCAATACGACATTCCAATTATTATCCAACGGTGAATACACATTATATATCGAGGCTGATAGCTGGTATGCAATCGGATATATAAACTAACGATAAAAGATTAGAGTCGACAATAATCAGCAGACCAAACTGTTAAAGGTGCGCTACCGAAAAGCATATAAGAAGTAGGATAAAAATAATAATACTTTAGTTATGAAGTACTCGGAATTATCTGACAAGGAAATTCTTAATGAACAAGAAATGTTTGAAGTGAAAGGCGGATATGTATGCTATGGATACGGCTGCGAAAAAAATGTATGTGCGATCAATCGTTCCGGAGCAAAAGATCTTTGTGACACGGCATATTGTCGCAGTGGAGTAGGGCCGGCAAAACCCTCCGATTCGGAGGATACTTGGATTCCACGTTGTCTTTCTGCAGTTTAAAATGAGTATAGAGCCGTAATGAATAAAGCTCGTTACGGCTCTTTTTTAATATAGGAACTATGAAATACGTATTGAATAATTACTATATTCTCCGTCACGATGCCCGACGGACATTTATATTGGGCGGAAGAAATGGGCGAAAGTCCAACGGTATTCCGGTGGATGTTGATTGGAAATCAATGATTCATCCGTCGTACGCGATGATGCTCTCATTCTTTTCAAAGCCGGTCGAGTTAGACGATGCCGTACATGCAATAGCTGAGTTTTTCTCGATTTCTGAAGAAAAAATTACTGATTTCGTCATGCATACCATCACTGCAACAGAATGTTGGCATACAAATATGTCAGGAATTGAGAGTGGCTTTCCAAAAAATCTGATAATTCCGGCAGAACGCCATTCTGGCAGTATGATAGAGTATCTGCCAACGGATTTTAAATTCAGTAAATTGGATTGTGAGTCTCGGCGTATGCTGATCGCACCCTTGTCCATTGTATGGATGCCTAATAATAATTGTCACACAGCATGCGAGTATTGTTACGCTGACCGCAGTCGGCACAATCACGTATTTTCCATGGATAAGATAGAGGCGTTTGTAAGGGATGCGGCTCAAAGTGGCGTAGTTGAAATTCTACTTACAGGAGGTGATTTCTTTGAAAATCCCTATTGGGAGGAAATTCTTGTAGTGCTACAACGTGAAGGATATAAAATTGATATGGTATCGACAAAGAAGCCGTTATCGCTTGCAGAACTTGAAATCTTTAAGAAGTTTAATATCAGATTACAGGTGTCAATTGATACATTGTCCGATGATATTGCTATCTCTCTACTGCATGTGACATCAGGTTATACGTCGCGTGTCAGGGAAATGCTACGGAATGTCAATAATCTGAATATAGAATTCCAGGTTGCTACAGTATTGACAAATATCAACGACCATACTGATAATCTTGAAAGTCTGTACAATTTCCTAAACGATCTTGACAAGCTTAGCCGCTGGGAATTGCGCGTAGCATTTCGTTCATTATACAGTAAATCAGATTTTGATAAAATAAAATCATCGCGTTATAACATAGATAAAGTGGCTGTATGGATTGAGAATAAACAGAAACAGTCAAATATTAAAATTCTATGGTCGCCTGATGATGATAAAACTTATAAAAAGGCTAAGGGTGGGAGTAAAAATTTTGAAGGGCCGATATGTACTGCCAATATGTCCAATATGATAGTGTTGCCTGATGGGAACGTAACTATTTGTGAACAACTTTATTGGAATCCCGAATTTCTTATCGGAAATGTCTTTTCCGATTCTATTTCCTCAATTTGGACATCGGCAAAAGCACTCGGACTGTGGCAAAGACAACAGGATACAATAAGGGAAAAGAGCCCATGCAGTCGATGCAAAGATTTTGTGGATTGCTTTACCAATGGTAACAGATGTTTTGCAAATATACTTAAAGCTTATGGCATTGAAAATAGCGATTATCCTGATCCGAGATGCCATTTAGCACCTGATTTTAAAAACAATATCACACATGAATAGTATGAAAAGAACGATTGTTTTTTTATTTGCGATAATGGTGTCATTGCTGGGTTTCAACGCATGGGCTGAGGAATGTCAGGGAACAATCAAGGGACGTATAGTCAATGAAAATGGCGAGTCCGTAGAGGGGGCATATATATACGCCCTCGAGGTTACCACTCATGAAAAAATCATTGGAACATCTTTTTCCGATGAGAACGGTACATTTGAAATGACTATTGGTTGCGGGGATGACCTGTATCTGATTATTTCATGCCTTGGTTATAATCAATCGACTAATAAATTCAGTCTGACACAAAATCAGATGAAAGATTTTGGAAACTGTGAGCTTGAAACTAATTCACATGAACTACAGACTGTAGTAGTGAAAGGTCGACACCTTAGGGTAAGATCTCACCCCGACGGATTTTCTGTCGATGTACGTCAGCTTGCGGAAAGCAGCAACAATGCATTTGATTTATTAGGCCGTCTGCCACAAATAAATGTGAAGGGCAATGACATAAAGGTAGTAGGCAAGGAAAAGATACTTGTCCGCGTAAACAATGTGCTTCAGCGTGTTGATGCCGCAGACCTTGCCAATGTGTTGCGCGGATATGATGCGTCATTGATTGACCGTGTGGAAGTTGTTACTTCTCCATCGGTAAAATATGACCCTGAGGGAACTGCTGCAATGATTATACTGCACATGAGTTCAAAATTCAACAGATATGCCGGCGGCAATGCAGGTATGGAGTTTATGAAAGGTTCGGGTTATGAAGGCCGATATGCTGTATATGGGTCGGGTGTATTCAACAATAACAAACTGTTTGTTGACATAACCCCTTCATATAATCATAATTACTCCCGTTCGGAAGAAAATGCAACATATATTTACGATGACAATACCACATACCGGAATCATGTTCCGTCAAAAGGAAAATCAAATTATGCCGGAGGTTATGCTACAGTCCAGTATCAATATAACAATAAAGGTTTTATCGGATTAAACGCGAACATAAACAAAAAAACGACCGACAATAGTTTCTACTCCAGGGAAATAATGCTCGGACAGACTACTTTGAACCATAACGATATAGAAATAGATCGTCCGCGCTTCAATATTGCCGCCTATGCCGAGCATGCTTTTTCCAATGGTTTCAAAGGTTGGCTTGAGGGCACGTTTTATAACTATAGGGAAAATACAGATCTTTCTTTTGTGGGAACTGACGAATTAGGACTCAATCCGTTTATGACTTATATGTCAGACCAACGGCTTAAAGTATACGGAGTAAATCTATCCAATGATTATTCCATCGCGGTCAGTCATGACGGACGCCATAATATTGATTTCGGCATAAAAGCTTATTTTACGAAAATATCAAATGGACGTGATGTCGAAATGGGAACGGATACTGACATAATGCCATCCGAGCAAAAAGATATTGTCAAAATAAATGAAACGAAAATAAATCCATATATTAGTTATAAATGGCGTCCCTCCGATGCACTGAGTTTCCGAGCCGGAGTTCAGTTGTCATATACCGATAGAGCTATAAGTAACCTCAATATCGATGACCGTCACATTGAATATACCTCTTTTCTTCCTGATTTTCTGACCTCATGGACTCCGGTCAATAATTCAAGATTTTCATTTATTATAACCTCGGGCAACATTGAGCCGAAATTCGACTTGATAAATCCATTTGAGTGGCGTGTGAGCCAATACAAATATATAAAAGGAAATCTGTCACTTAAAAGTGAGCGACGTTATAATTATAAACTGGTTTATACGTATAAAGGCAATTTCTCGGTCACCTGCTATGTTAATCAAAAAAAGAATGTAATATCATCTGTCGATAATATAATAGACGATCAGGTGTATGTTACCTATAATAATGCCCAGAACTGTGTTGACTACGGCATCAGTCCCTCTTATTATTTCGACCGGTTAAACTGGTTGGAATTTTCAGTTGATGCATATTGCGCGTATGGTATATCAAAAGGAATCATACCCGAAGTTGCACGGAGAGAGACCTCCTATAAATGGGGTGGCAATTTTTATGCCGGATTTGTATTCAACAGGCAACGTACATTTACCGGATATATGAGTTTTGATTATACAGGACGGCAGCGGAATGTAGTCACAACCATAGAGCCGACATATAATTTCGCTACCGGATTGTCGCTTTATCTTCTTGACAGGAAAATGTGTATGTCATTATCGGGATTAAACATTTTTTCCTCGACCTATAAAGGTAAATCGCATGCATCGGGCTACACAATGAAATTCAACAATCGATATGATTATCCCACTATTTATTTTTCATTGACCTACAAATTCAATAATCTCAAAGATTCCACTCCCAGCCGTCATAAAACAATACGAAATATCGAACAGCGAATGTAATTCCTATTAATAGGCCGACTTAAAGCTATGTCAATCAAATCATTCATACAGCCGGACTCGATGTTGTGCGGCGCTACATGTCTGCGCATAATCTGTAACCTTTACGGTAAGGATTATTCTGTCAAGTATCTTGACAGCCTTTGCAGTGCCGGCAAGGATGGTGTATCTTTACTCGCGATTGCCGACACGGCGGAGCGGCTCGGATTCAAGACTTATGCCGGTAAAATAAACGCGCAGCGACTGTGTGAAAATAGATTTCCATGTATTCTACATTGGTCGCAGCAGCATTTCGTCGTTCTTTATAAAATCAAAAAGAACAAGTATTATATCTGCGACCCGGCGAAAGGAAAAACAGTATATGATGAAACTGAATTTTTTAAGCATTGGCTAAACATTGGTGACGGAGTATCGGCTCGTGGCATCGCGTTGTTCCTCGAGCCGACCAACATGTTTGGAACGGTGGAAGATGAATTTAGGCAGCGTCGTTCATTCCGGTTTCTTGCCGGTTATCTGAAACGTTATCGAAAGTATTTCATACATATAATATTGGGGCTTGCGCTCGGCTGCGTGCTCCAGTTGATAATGCCTTTCCTGACGCAGGCTATCGTTGACAAAGGCATCCGGTACAATGACATAGGGCTGATATGGCTTATTCTCCTCGGCGAACTGATGATTGTGGCCGGACGCACGGCTACCGATTTTCTGCGACGCTGGCTTCTGCTGCATATCTCGATGCGTATCAATCTCTCGCTCGTAGGCGATTTTTTCATCAAACTGCTCAATCTCCCGATGTCGTTTTTCGACACGAAGCTGATGGGCGACCTTTTGCAACGCATCGGCGACCATGGCCGTGTGCAGAATTTCCTTACAGGTCAACTGCTCGGCGTTATATTCACATTCCTGAGTTTCATAATATTCGGCGTTGTTCTGCTGGTCTACAACCCGCTTATATTTGCGGTCTTCGTGGCCGGAAGCGCATGCTACGGAGTGTGGATAGCCTCGTTTCTGCACAAAAGGAAAGTGCTGGATTACGAACTGTTTGAGCAGCAGGCCAAAAATCAGAATATGACATATCAGTTTATCACCACCATGCAGGAAATCAAGCTCCAGGACTGCGAGCGGCGCCGCCGCTGCGAGTGGGAGGACACGCAGGCCGACCTGTTTGCGCTGCAGATGAAATCGCTCAGACTGCAACAGACGCAGGAGGCCGGCTCGATATTCATCAATGAAGTGAAAAACGTGATAATAACCGTGCTTGCCGCCACAGCCGTAATCAACGGGCAGATGACACTCGGCGCGATGCTTGCCGTTCAGTATATAATAGGCCAGTTGAATTCGCCGGTAGAGCAACTTATGGCGTTCGTCTACTCCGTGCAGGACGTCAGGATATCGCTCGAGCGCATCAACGAAATCCATGAAGGCCGCAACGAAGAGACCTCGGCCAACAGTGCGGAATGCTTCGGCGCGGGAAATACGATTAAATTTGACAACGTCGGTTTCAAGTACGACCGGCATGCGCCGGCTATGACGCTTGACGGCATATCGTTCACTATCCCCGAAGGAAAGGTGACGGCGATAGTCGGCGCTTCGGGCAGCGGGAAAACCACGCTGATAAAACTGTTGCTCGGCTATTATCCGGCGACTGTCGGCTCAATTACTATAGCCGGCCGCGATATTACCACCTACAACCTGCGGTGGTGGCGTAGGCAGTGCGGGGTCGTGATGCAGGACGGCGTGATATTCTCCGAATCCATTGCACGCAATATAGCTGTGGGCGACGGCGAAATCGACCCGTCGCGGCTTGAGGAAGCCGCCCGCACGGCCAACATACATGACTACATCATGGGGCTACCCCTTAGATATGACACGCGTATCGGCCGCGACGGCGTCGGACTGAGCCGCGGGCAGACACAACGCATACTCATTGCCCGCGCCGTCTATAAAAATCCGCGTTTCATATTCCTTGACGAAGCTACCAACGCCCTCGACGCCGGCAACGAAAAAGCCATCGTGGAAAATCTTGCCTCATTCTACCGCGGGCGTACGGTCGTAGTCGTGGCGCACCGGCTATCCACGGTAAGGAACGCTGACCAAATTGTAGTAGTTGACGGTGGCCGGGTGGTCGAGACCGGAAATCATCACTCGCTCATCAAAGCCGGCGGCGCGTACTACAATCTTGTTAAAAACCAATTTGAACTTGGCCTGTGATATGAAAGAAAAATCCAAAGATGACGTGAATGAGAGCAAAAATATTGACGCTTTATTGCGGGAGCACGCCATGCACGCGCATTCCGAAAAAGTGGACCGGTTGCTCCGTGAAGGGCCCGACGAACTTGTCACGTGGAGCACTGTCGTGATGGTGATAGTATTTTTTGCGCTTATTTTTGCTTTAGCTTTTGTGGAATACCCACATTCCCGTGGGGAGTCTATATTGCAGCATCTGATATGGGGCGACAGCTGAATGTGATCTGTCGGATTTACAGTACCATGAACAGTATCGGCGGGATGGGTCCGTCGACGGTTGTGATTATTTTGGAGGAGTAAGTATTGGCGCCCTGATAGAGGTGCTTTCCGTCGAATGTGTAGAGTATCTTCGAGGAGTAGGTGTTGGCTCCGTCGTAGAGATGTTTGCCGTCCCATGTGTAGAGTATCTTTGATGTGTAGGCGTTGGCTCCGCTGTAGAGATGTTTGCCGTCCCAGGTATAGAGTATCTTTGATGTGTAGGCGTTGGGACCGGAGTAGAGGTGCTTTCCGTCCCATGTGTAGATTATCTTCGATGTGTATGTGTTCGGACCTGAGTAGAGATGCTTTCCGTCCCATGAATACATTACGTTGGAGGAGTAGGTGTTGGCTCCCGAATAGATTTTGGTGTGAGCCTGTAAGGCCGTAACGGTCAGCAGCAGAGCCATGAGCAGAAGCAGTCTTTTCATTGCGGTTGTGGTATTAAGGTTAGGTCGTTGTATTAAGGTTTGAACTACCGGCTTCAAAGATAACGAAAAAATGCCCGGAAATGAAATTCTTTTTCATCCATTTCCGGGCATTTCGCTATTTTAGCGATGGCGTTGCAAAACGAATATCCGCTTATTTATACTCGCCTTTGTCGCCGTTTTTGTCGTAGAGATGACCTTTGGCGAATGTGAGGTTGCCCGACTGGTCGCCGCTGCCGTTGTTGAATACAAGGCCTGTCGTGCCCGACGGCACGGTATATGTGTAGATATTGCCCGAGTGCACGGTCATATTCACGCCCGGCCAAGATGAAGCGGATTCACCTCCCCAGTAGTGTACTTTCACCGTGCTCCAGTTGGTAGCTCCGTTGTCGAAATAGACTACATTGTCGCCTGTGGGAGGGGTCGGGCCGTCACCCGTACTGCCGTCGGGGTTATAGGTGGCGCCGTTGACGTATTTAAGGTTTCCGTTGCCGGCTCTAGTACCGCCTTTGTCGCTGATTATAATCAGTGTCGGCACTTTGCCTGCGGGAGCTTCCCAATAATATTTTCCGTCTTTCTGAGTCATAGCGTCGCCCGGCCACGCACCGGCTGCCGTGCAGTTCTCGGTTTCGTTCCATGCCCATACGTAGGGAGTCCAGTTCTGGGTGTTGTTGAAGTAGACATACTGTTTGTTGGGGTCGGGGTCGGGACCGGGTCCGGGTTCGGGGGTGTCGCTCTTAGTATAGGTGAACGACTGCACGTTGCTCCCGGCCTCGTTCTCGACGTAGGTCGACAAGGTAGTGGTCTCGGTGAAGGTCAGCGGAGAGGTATACACCGTCGACGATGCATTGGCGGCGCCCGCTACGGAATAGCGTATCGGGGTGCCGGCAGGGTTGACCGACAGTGTCACCGTAACGCTCTCGCTGAATGTCGATGAGCCCGGAGTGGCTGTCACCACAGGTTTTTGAGGAACGGGTGGAACGGGAGGTGTGGGCGTGTCGATTTCATCATCGGTAATCTGGCCGTAAGCCTCGACGAGCAGCACCGGGCCCGATGCCTGCATTGTCACCTTGCCGCCCGATACTGTGGCCGTAGTGGCAGTGTTGTAGCCGTCCATCACCTTGGCGCCGTCGGCGAAGAAACCGTTGACGCTGACGGTGCAATTTTGTCCGGCCGATGTGTTGAGCTTGATGACCACGGCGTTGTTGTAGGCCCCGTCGGTGAACTTACGCCCGTAGGTGTCACCGCCGAGGTCGGTCTGCGTGCCCGCACCGACAGCCGGGTTACGGCGGCGGAACTGGCCTATCTTCTGCCAATGCTTGTTGTCATCGTTGTCGACGGCGTTCCAGTTGAAATCGCTGCGTGTCGACATCGACGCGTCGGGGCAGCCGCTCATATAGCCGCGTGATGTCTCGTCGCCGTAGTATATCTGCGCGCCGCCGGGGCAGAGCAAAAACATTGTCGCAACCTTTTTCTGGTCGCCGGGACGATGGAGACCGGTATCGTGCGACGACACGTAGTTGAGCACCTGGCGTCCGTTCGAACCGTTGCAGTAGTTGGCGTAGTAGGTCCAGTCGCTCGTGCTCGGCGTGCGTCCCTGGCTGCCTTCCGAGCTGTTGAAGGCGAAGTTGATCATCGAGTCGAATCCGCCCGAAGTGAAATAACCTACGTCGCCGTGGTCCCAGCCGAAAGCCTCGCCTGTCATCCAGAAATCATCGCTCCACGCCTTGGCGTACTCGTCGGCGCGGGAGCTTGAACGCCAGTTGTTGAGGGCGTTTTTGCACGCCTGTTTCAACTGGTTCCAGCGGTTGAGCTCCACATGCTTGGCAGTGTCGCAGCGGAAGCCGTCGATACCGAATTCCTCCACCCAGCCTGCCAGCCACGCTATGATATAGTCGGCGGGAGCGCCTTTGCCGTCGGCGCGCCATGCGTCGAGATTGGGAAGACGGTAGTCAAGATAGTCGCCGCTGTTTTCCTGCTCCCATTTCATTTTAAGGAACGGCGGGATATTTACCGACGACGTTCTCTCTGTCACAACATCCGGGAGGCCGGCAAGCGACATAGTGTAGTTGTCGCCACCCGCCGGCACGAAACCTGCGTCCGGAGCCCAGCTGCGGTCGCCGAATGCTCGCACCCATTCGCCCCACCAGTTGCCCCATTTGCCCTGCGTGTCGGCATTAAACGATACTTCATTGCTTTCCGACCACATCGTGTATTTGCCGTTCGATGGCATCCAGCCTGCCGTCGGAGTGCCGTTGAAATTGCCGAAATCGTAGTCTACACAGTCATCGAGAGTACAGTAGCCCGTGTGGTTGAGCACGATGTCCATCACCACACGTATGCCGCGCTTGTGGGCTTCGGTCACGAATGTGCGGAACTCCTCCACCGTGCCCATGTTGCGGTCCATATAGGTCCAGTCAAGGGCATAGTAGCCGTGGAAAGCATAGTGGGGGAATGCGTCGTCCTTGCCGCCGGTCCAGCCGTGCATCTGCTCGTAGGGCGCCGAAATCCAGATGGCATCGACTCCAAGTTTATTGAGGTAGTCGAGCTTCTCGGTAAGACCCTTTATGTCGCCGCCGTGGAATGTGGCGTAGTCGGGCACATTGCCCTGCGGGCGCTGGCGGTGGTATGACTTGTCGTTGGAAGTGTCGCCGTTGTAGAAACGGTCGGTCAGCACGAAGTAGATTGTGGCGTTCTTCCAGCTGAAATGGCGTCCGCGGAGCACCTGCGGTGTCTTGATTTTTATCGTATAGGCTTGCGATGCGGTGCCCGACACGATATTGTATACTATGGTGTTTTCGCCTCCGTCGAGCGACGCCAGCGAGTGGTTGTCATACTCGCGCCCGTTGACAGTGATGGTGACGGTCGCGTCAGATGCCGTCGGAGCAGCCGACAGCGTCATCAGCGACGTGTCGTCAAGCTCGATGCTGTAACTTGTGGTATTGCGGTCGAAATTGACAAGATTATGTCCGTCGACTTTTATCTCGAGCGCCGACAAGGTCGCGTCGCCCGAATTGACGGCCGCTCCGGTGGCAGTGAATGCCGTGCCGAGAAGCATCATCGCGACAGCCGCGCTTACCTTATGGCTTATATTTCTGATATTCATTTTGGAATTTCTGATATGGGATTACTTCTTAATTATCTTCTCTATGGCACGCGAGCCGTCGGAAAGGGTTACGTTAAGCATATATATGCCGCTGCCGAGGTGGCCGCATTCGATGGCTACGGTTGCCTCGTTGCCGCACTCCATGTCGATTACGCGGCGTCCCGACAGGCTGTAGACTGCTACGCCGGCAATTCCTTCGGTTGCCTCCACGTTGAGCAGATTGTCGACCGGATTGGGGTAAACCGAAAGAGCTGCACGGTCGGTGTCGACTATCTCGATGCCGGTCTGTCCATGATAGAAATCATCAGAGGCCGGATCCTTCTGGTTATTGAGGCCTGCGAGTACGGGATATGAGTGCGTTCCTTCGGTGCGCCATTCCCATACGTCCGCGAAATTCCAGCCGAGCAAATCGCTGTACGTCTGCTTCGACACGAGGTTGGCGTTGTGGTCGTCGGCATGGTGTCCGTAGGCGCTCCAGTCGGTTCCGGTCAGCGGCATCAGTTTCCAGCTTATTGTGTTGGATGCATTGTTGGCAGCATTGTTATTGCCTCCGAAGCGTGCTATATACATTCCGTCGGATGTCGGCATGATGGATGCGTTTATTGCTGCCGACGCCGACACGGTGCCGTAGTTGGCGCCGATAAGTCCGCCCGCATAGTTGTAGGCGGTGATTTTACCTGAAGCATATGTGTTCTTTACCACACCCTTGTTCTTTCCGATAAGTCCGCCGGTAGCGTAGTCATTGGTGTTGGTGACGGCAGCTGTCGAGTAGCAGTCGCTCACGGTAGCTCCTACATTCTCGCCGATGAGTCCGCCGGCGCATATCGACGAGCCTGTCACGCTGCCCGAGCTGAAGCAGCGCTCCACCCGTCCGGACGCGGCGTAACCCACGAGCGCGCCCGTGAAAGTGGTGCCGCTGACGGTGGCATTGACCACTCCGACATTCGTGATGACGGCTCCCTCTATCGCGTTGAACACACCGGTTGAAGTGCCTATCGCGGTATTGCTTACCGTCGCGTTTTTCAACGAGTATCCTTTGCCGTCGAAATTGCCCTTGAACGGCGAGCTTTTCGAACCGATGCCGTTGAACTCACCCACATTTATGTCGGCTCCCATTTCAAAATACACATCCTCCGCCCAGTCCATCGATGTCGTTGACAAAGCGATGATGTCTTCCGTGGTTTTAAGGATGAAAGGGGATTGTGCAGTGCCTTCGCCTCCAGAGTACGCGTTTTTGCGTCCCTGTATTACTTCGGCCATGCAGTCGGCAGTCTGGCGTCCTGACGACGTGCGGGCTATGAATCCGAGTTTGGTGACAGTCTCGAGCTGGGCTTCGGTCAGGCCGTAAAACGACATCAGGTCGCTGACCTTTATCGTGTAGGTGCCCCCGCTTCCGGTCATTTTGAATTTCGCGTTGATGGCTCCCGCCCAGTCTGAGGCCGGATATTCCTCCGAGCCGGCGATAGCCCATGTGTAGCAGTAGACCTCTCCGCCGAAATCCGATGTCTGTATGGTCACCTCGAAAGGTTTGGTCGAGACAATCGGTGACGGCGATGATGTCAGGCTTGCCTGGTCACCGTCGGCATACGCCGACAGCACTGCGGTAAACGCACTAAGCAGGCACAGTACTTTTCTTTTCATTAAAAAGATTGGTTAAATTAAACATTAAAATTACAAACGCGCCCGTAAAGCAATGTTTTTGAAGCAGTTGGTTTCGCTTGACAAGGCATAGGCTAAGGTTTTGGCTAAAAATCTATGGTACAGCTAAATTCTCTCCCGTTGTCGACAGTATATTCCTCCATTCCCGACAAGAAATTCCATTGTTTTTACAGAAATCTCCCTTGTTCCTGAAAGTCATGCCTCCCCATACAGGAGAAATAATGGAGTCAAACCTTCTAATACTCCGATGATGAAAAATAAAATGATATAATCCGTTACAAAATTGGCAAATATTGCTGAAAAACTAAAATATAAAAGTATGTTTTACAACATACATAGCCAAAAGTGATGACGTGTAAGCGCAATAAATATAAACCTGTGAGCGGCTTTCAGCTCGCCCGATTATGAATTATGAATTATGAATTATGAATTAAAAGAAAGTCCGCCAAGCCATTTTAAGAACTTGGCGGACTTTCTTTTTTGTGTCATCCGCTTGCCGGAATATGTTGTAATTACTTACTGTGTGAATCCTCTCGGCGTCACGGATTGGTTTGAGCCTGTTTCATTTTGTCAACGGACAATGACCTTTGTCACGGTATTGTCTACCTTTACAAGATATACGCCCGGTACCACGCTCACGCGGGTATCACCTGTGGCTGTTGCAATATTCTTGCCGTCAACTGATACAATATGCACCACCGCACCCGATGTCGCTGTGACAATGATTGTACGGCCTTCGACAACAATTGCGGCGCTTTCCGACATGATATTGTCGATACCCGATACCGAGAGCACGAGGGGCTCTGAAGCTTCCGATTCGCCGCGGTTGTAGAGGGCGGTCACATGGTAGGTGTGGCTTCCGTTCTCGACATCATTGTGGGTGTAGCTGTTGGCCGATACCGGCTCGGCGTTAAGTTTGACGCCGTCGCAGTACACGTTGTAGCCGTTGAACTCAAGGCCTACGGTCGCATCGGCTGCAAGGTAAGATATGTCATCGAGCATCAGCATCATGCCATCATCGGATACGACACGGAATGCAAATCGTACGGCTCCTTCCGGAAGCTCGAATGAGAATTGACCCCAGCCGTCTGTGCGTATGACGCGGTAGTTGTATCCGGGGTTGTTGAACGACGTGAGTTGTGTGAACTCATCCGGATCAACGGTGTCGGAAGTCGCATACCATACCTGGAGATATTCGCTGTAGTTTATTGACGCATTCTTGGCACAGAAGGAAACAGTCTGGGCTGATCCTTTGAGTGCGGGTGATATTGCCCAGTCGTCTGATTCTATTACCTGTTTGGGATCTTCGCCACGGGTCCAGATTGAACCGATATATTGCTTGCCGCTTGCGGCGCGGTATTCTTTGGCATAGTCCGAGTTGGCGAGTGAGCTGTAAGTGCCGTCGATGATGATGAATGACTCGGGGTCAACGCCGGTGGTATGGTTGGGAATATCAAGATTGCCGAGGCCGCCCGAGGGAGCACCGTCACGGTCGATAAATGTCCAGCCCGGGTATTCCTTGGTGAATGCTTCAGCGTTTTCAAACGATTCTACGGTCGCATCGTATGGAAGGTCGGCATCGGTTATGGCATCCCACGTGAGGGTCACGGTACTTTCTGCCGGCGTACCGTTAAGGTTGCTGACAGTTGGGAGAGTGCTCTCTTCGCGCGTTACTTTTGCCCCCTTGGGTGTAGTATCGTTGCTGGAGTCGGCATCGGCTGAATATACTATGTGTGCAGTGTATTCCACCTCCTTGTCCTGGGCCATGTTAATGGCCTGTTCAAATTTCACGGCAATCGTGGCTCCGGCTTCGATGTTTTCAACCTGTTTTGTATCAACTACCGTACCGTTGGCAATGAGCTCTACGCTGAACGGACCCGCTGCAAGGCGCCCTACGTTTTCTATCGTAGCGGTGACATCGAACGGCTCGCCTGCGGTGACTGTCTTTGGTGCTGTCACTTCTACGGCATTGAGGTCGTAGTCCGGCATATCCATAAACTTCATATTGTCGATGAAGCAGTAGACGAGGCCATTGGAGTAATAACGTATGATGAGCTGTATGGCTTTGCCGGCATATTCGTCGAGGTTTACAACCTTTTTGGTCCAGAGATTGTGGGTGTCGTTGCTGTAGTCGATGGTATCCACAATCTTCCTTTCACCTTCGCACACAACTATGATTTCAAGTTTGGTAAGGTCGGTTTCCGTAATCTTCCATGTGTAGAATGAAAATACAGGGTGGTTCGCTCCGGAAAGATCTATTTTGCCGAAGATGAAGTCGCCTATACCCTTGCCGGTGCCAAGTGTGGCGCTGCTGCCCACACGCTCGCCGTAGAAGAACTGGCCGTCACCGTCCTGGCTGGTCACGGAACTCATCTCGCCATCTTCCTTAAGCCCGAACTCGCAGCCGTCCCATGCATCGAGGCCGATGATGTATTTCTTTGCATCGTCTAAGCATGTCATTGTCACGGGAAGGGAATATGCGGGTCCGACGGCAACGAGCCCGGCTCCGGCATACTCATCCCCTTCAGCTTCTTTGTTGAGGGCCTGCACTCCAATTTGTATGAATGCCTGGGCCGCATCCTGGGGCTGTGCCTGGAATGTGAACGTGCGCTCGGTCACCGGCGTTTCTGTGAGCAGTTCCCACTGGCTGTCCTTAACGATATAGACATTGTAGCTTAGGTTGGGGGCGTAGAGGGGATTTCCGTCGATGTCGACAGTCGGAGCATCCCAGGTTATGGTAACTTCCCCGGGCTTTTGCGTATTTTCGACAACTTTCACCGATGTCGGGGCTTCAGGTGTGTTAGGCCCTACGAATACAGACGCTGTCGCGCTGCGGCCTGTTTCTCCCGCCATGTTGTGCGACACTATGGTGTAGGTGTAACGCCCGGCTTGCGCTACGTTGTCTTTGTAGGTCTGTGCGCTGCCCGCTGCTGCGGTGATTTCTCCTATGCTCTCACCGTCGCGCAGGATGCTTAGTTTCATGTCGCCTGAGTAGGGAGCACCGGTAACGGTTGTCGTAGGAGCCTTGAAGTTGAGGGTCACGTTAAGTGCGCCTGTAACGTCGGGTACAAAGGTGATGTCGGTAGCCGCATCGGGCGCACCGGCTCCGAATGGCTCGGATATGCTGTACGACAGGAGGTAGAGATTCCATTGGTATGCGTCGCTGATAGCGTGGAAGCCAATGAAATATTCTCCCGAAGCGGCAGGCGCGATGGAAGCTGTCAGGCTGCTCGGAGTGCCTCCGAGTTCGGCTGGCTCTACAAGCGTCGTTGTCATGGCCTCCGCCGTAGCTGCGCTGCCTATCTTGATTTCAATCTTTTCGGGATAGCCGTTGCTGTAAGCCCTGGCGAGTGCTTCAAAATCGTATGCTTTGCCGGCTTCGAGATAGATGGCCGGAGAGAAAATCCAGTCGTCGGCGTCATTGCTTTTGCTATAATCATAGATGGTGCCTTTGCTGGAGTTGAAAATCCATGTTTTGCCGTCCTTGTTGGCGTCAAACACCGTATGCTGGCCGAATATCTCTTTATTCGACATATCCATCTCTACCGGAGCATTGTAATGGCCGAGGTATATGGTGTCTGACATTTTGGCGACAGACGATTTTGACCCGTATTTCACCACTACGCCGTAGGAATAGCCGGTGATTTCATTAGGTATGGTCACGTTGGTAGTCCATGTCGTATCCACCAGATCGGTTGCAACTACATCACCCTTTGCGTCAACTATATCATAGCGTATGTCGGCTGCATTAACATATCCGCCGTCCGACGATGTGGTGACAGCTTCCCAGGTAAGAGTTATCACGCCATCAGCGTATTTAATGTCTACGCCGGATGTGGCCGAGGGAGTGCCTTTGCCTACGTAGCATTCGGCTTTGCTCTGGTTTGACTCGCCGGCTTCGTTCGTGGCAACGGCTGTGAAGGTCGTGTTACCGCTGACTGTAAGTTCTTTCGATGTTGTGACAGTGGCGCCGCCGGTGCTTGTTCCGCTTGTTATGACGCTGCTTCCGGCATAGATTTTATAACCCATTTCCTGTCCGGCCGCATCTGTCCCGTCATAGAGGGTCGAAGGCATTTTGAGGGTGAAATTCACAGTCATGGAGCCTTCTTCACATGATACGGAGAGCTCGGGTGTCGCAGGTGCTTTGTCAGGCGCCTGGAAGGGGATATAGAGTCCGATAGCTTCGGCATTGTCGGTGAAAGTGGATACTATGGCCGATTCTCCGGTGGCAGGGTCTATTGCTACAAGACCGCCGCCTTGAGTGGCGGAATCGTTGGAAAACGAGAGTATGATATTGTTGTCTTTATCGTTATAGGCGGCTGAACTCATATAATAGAGATTGGGACAACCGGTGGGCCCGACTAACGTAAGCTCGCCTGTTTCCTTTTTTACTTTGTAGAGTTCGCCGTCTGTGTCTATGCCGTATGCGTTGCCAAACTTGTCTATTGCTACGCCGCGGAAAGAGATGTCGAGGTCGGCGATTTTGACCACTTTTTTTGCCTTGATGTCCAGATAGCCCCAATGGCGGTAAGTTTCACCGTAGTAGTCACCGGAAAAACAGCCGTACACTTTGCCCGATTCAGGATCGTAGGCTACATCGGTGGCTTTGATGGGTAAGTCATCGAATTCAATGACGCCTACCTGACTTTTTGTCTCGGTGTCGTACATATAGAGGTCGTACCCCATCACCCATGAGCCGTATTTCAGCTCATACATGGAATATACGGTATGGTCGCCGTCAAAGAAGCTGTATAGAGGGCTGTTGCACTCGAATTGCATCTCGGTGACGGCATTGTCCGTCACCGGCAAACGGTATACACCGTATGGAGTGTTGCTCTGGGTCCAGCTGTCACTGTAAATCACGGTGCCGTAGACATTGAGGGTAGCCGATATCTGGCTTGATTTGGCCACTCTCAGCATTGGTGATACCGGGCCGGTCAGCGAAGTGGACAAAGACCGTGAAATGGCCGATTGTTCTACACTACCCGTGCCGCGTGTCCTTAATGCTTGTAACCCGCTGCGGTCATCCTGCACGAGATTGCTACGGCTTACTTCCGGTCCGCAACCCCGCTGGAATCCTCTGTGTTGCCCCTGCGCGGAACTCGTCAGCGCTGACAGCGTGGTCATAATGCCGACGAACAGTAAAGATGCTTTCTTCATTGTTTGAAATAGGATTTATTAATATTGGTATAACATTCCGCAATATTGAAAATTCCATGGAGGGATGAAACTTCAATATTGCTTTTTCTTTCAGAAATGCAAATATATGACATTTTGGCGAAATTATTTGCATATTGCAAGAAATTTGTCCGTTTTTTTGCATAAAAATACTGCTTAAGTATGCAAATGCATCCAAATGCTGTTTACTTAGAGGGTGTCTCATACCAAAAGTTAAACACTGAGTGATGTATCTTTTAGATAAATTTTTGTTTTTGAGGAGGGAGCATAGCGAGCTATGTGACCGACGAGAAACAAAAATTTAGCAAAAGAGACATCAAGGCGACAGTAATATTAAAAACATATAAATTTATAATATGACCGAAAATATAAAAATACCTTTTCGACTCAGTGTTTAACTTTTGTTATGAGACACCCTCTTAAGTTGAGTGGAGCGGGAGCGTCGCGCCCCCGAGGTAACTTCTTGGAACTTAACCTATAAAATCCCTAACTTTGGCGTAATATAAACATAAGGCTCTGGCACGGCTCTTTCATTTAACTTTGGAGCTATAATGTTGCCACTGTTATTCAAG
>ERZ1504756.73-NODE-73-length-22008-cov-5.212636_pt1 | contig 22008 bp, 15 predicted proteins | sample MGYA00572321_ERZ1504756 | MGnify/ENA primary metagenome ERZ1504756 (study PRJEB39906, sample SAMEA3182094) | gut metagenome | biome: human; feature: gut; material: Stool; isolation source: human stools | place: Canada | collected 2012-02-21 ...
AAGACGGCATACGAGATCTAGTACGGTCTCGTGGTCTCGGACATGTGTATAAGAGACAGCGCGTACATAGGCCGTTTGTGCATGGGTGAGTCCTTCGAACTCGTAGTCGTCGAAGATGATCGGGGGACACTTTTCGCGGAAAGCCGCCCGCTTGGTGCGGATCTCTTCGGGCGTGACGGTGCGGTGGATTTTCTCCCGCAGGGCCGGAATCTGGGCCAGTGCGTCGCGGTAGCCCGCTTCGATGATCGAGTCGGCGCTGTTGAAATCGAGCATGCTGACATTGACGGCCCGGTTGATCATCAGGCTGCGTCCTTTGGGCATGTCGTAGTTGGTCTTGTTCATGGCCAGCGAGAAGGCTTGATCGACGAGCGAACTGTTCTCCGTGATGTCGTTGTTTCCCGACGTGCATTTGCTGCCGATCAGGAAATCGGGATGGAACTCCTTGTCGAGGGGTTCCCAGGGGAAGTTGTCGTAGATGCCGCCGTCGTAGAGTAGCATCGTGTCGATTTTCATGGGTTTGAACGCCAGCGGAATGGACATCGACGAACGGATCGCTTCGCCCATGTCGCCCTTGCGCAGCACCACCGGACGGCGGGTGTTCATATCGCTCGCCACGCAGAGGAACGGCACCATCAGGCTGTCGAAGTCCCGCCGGGAAGCTGTCGTGGCCGGGCCGAACAGGTCGGCGAGGGCCAGGTCGATCTGATTCGAGGAGATCAGGTACGAAGGCAGGCGGAAACGGCTCGCGTTGGGGTCGTCCGGGTGGTCCTTCATGTTGAGGCGGATCGAGAGGAAGATCGGGGTGCCGGTATTGCGGCGGTAGTAGGGCAGGTAGCTGGGGTCGATGCGCCCCGAAACCCACTGTTTGACCACACCCGAAGCGACGATCCGGCGCATCTCTTCGGGGGAATATCCTGCGGCGTACATGCCCGCGATGATCGAACCCATCGAGGTTCCCGACACGTAGTCGATCGGAATGCCGCTCTCTTCGAGTGCCTGCAATACGCCGATATGGTAAAGTCCTTTGGCTCCGCCGCCGCTCATGACCACCCCGACGCTCTGGGCCGCTGCCGGAAGGGTGAAAAGCATTCCCGCCGCGAGAAAAGAGAGGATTTTCCGCTTCATATCCTGATATTTTTATTAACTTTGCCTATTAAACCGTGCGTAAAAGTACAAAATAAAGCGTAAACTTTAGGTTATGAACGATAAAATCAACGAGCTGCTCGAACGGGTGGAGGCATTCAAACCCAAAGCTGCGGCCGAGATCGAGGATTTCCGAATCCGGATGCTGGGGAAAAAAGGCGAGCTGACGGCCCTTATGGAGGAGTTCAAGAGCGTGGCGCCCGAGCTGAAACGGGAGTTCGGCCAGAAGCTCAACAACCTTAAGAACCGGACGCAGGAGCGGATCAACGCCCTGCGGGGGCAACTTGCGGACGCCGCCGGGGACTCCTCGCAGCGGATTCCCGACATGAGCCGTCCCGGTTCTGCGGAGGAGCTGGGTTCGCGTCATCCCATTTCGCTGGTGACCAACCAGATCGTCGAGGTATTCTCGCGGCTGGGCTATACGGTGGCCGAGGGTCCCGAGATCGAGGACGACTGGCATGTCTTCTCGGCGCTCAACTTTCCGCCCGAGCATCCGGCCCGCGACATGCAGGATACGTTCTTTATCGCCAAGAACCCCGACGTGCTACTGCGGACCCACACCTCGTCGATTCAGGTGCGGACGATGGAGCGGCAGAAGCCGCCGATCCGGGTGATCTGCCCGGGCCGCGTTTTCCGCAACGAAGCGATTTCTTACCGCGCACACTGCATCTTCCACCAGATCGAGGGACTCTATATCGACGAGGGCGTGTCGTTCGCCGATCTGAAACAGTCGATCCTCTACTTCGCCAAGGAGGTTTTCGGCGAGAACGCCACGATCCGCATGCGCCCCTCGTACTTTCCCTTCACCGAACCGTCGGCCGAGGTCGATGTGTCGTGCAACCTCTGCGGCGGCAAGGGCTGCAACGTCTGCAAGGGCACGGGTTGGCTGGAGATCATGGGCTGCGGCATGGTCGATCCCAATGTGCTTGAGGCCAATGGAATCGATTCGAAGAAATATTCCGGGTTCGCGTTCGGCATGGGGGTCGAGCGTATCGCCATGCTCAAATACGGCGTGAAGGACCTGCGGCTCTATTTCGAGAACGACGTGCGGTTCCTGCATCAGTTCGATACGGTGCTTTAGGCGCTGCGGTACGCTCCCCGGGTCGGGGAGCGGCAATCGCCCGCCGGATGCCGGGATGTTCCGGGGATGAAGTGCCGTATCGTTCGCGGGAATACGAAAAGCGGTTGTCCGACGTTTTCCCGACAGACGAAGGGAGGGGTTGCGTCTGTCCATTGCACTCTTCCGGCGAAGAACGAAGATACAAACTCAACGATTTCAATGAAGCGGATGCTTGCGATTCTGGTGCTCTGCACGGCTTTCTCCACGGGGTTCGTCCCGCAGGGAGAGGCGTTGCCCGCACCTGCGGCGGAGGCCTCGTGGCCCGACTCGCTGCGACCGACCGAATACTATACCGAAGGTGTGAAAAAACTCCTGATCGGAGAGGACACCCTGGCGGCTCGGGCACTGTTCCTGCAGGCCCTGGAGCTCGATTCCGCGTATGCTCCGGCCTGGTTCCGCCTCTCTTCGGTGACTCCCGACGGCGATCCGCAGGGTACGGCGTGGGCACGGCGTGCTTACCGGCTGGACTCGCTCAACAAGTGGTACGGGCAGCTTTACGGGCAAAAGCTGCTTGCCGAGGGAGAACTCGACAAGGCGCGTCCGCTGTTCGTGCGGCTTTCGGCGCTCGACCCGACCAATCCCGACAACATTCGTATTCTGGCGATCCTGTACCAGCAGGCCGGGATGCCCTATTCGGCGATCGATATGCTCGATTCGGCCGAGATGCGTTTCGGTAAAATGCCTTTGTTGGGGGCGATGAAACGCCAGTTGCTGATTCGCACGGGGCAGTTGGACCGTGCGCTGGCCGAAGCCAGGGAGATGGCCGAGGCGATTCCTTACGAAGCGGAGAACCACGTGATTCTGGCCGACCTGTACGGTGCTGCCAAACAGGATTCGTTGGCCATAGCCGAGTATAACCGGGCGTTGGAGATCGACTCCATGAATGTCCCGGCGCTGGCTTCGCTCGCCGAATTCTACAACAAGCGCAACGATTCGCATGCTTATCTGGCCGTGTCGAAAAGGCTTTTCGAAATTGACGAACTCCCCTTGTCGGAAAAGGTCCGCATTTTCCGGCAGCTGACGCTCGACGTCCGTTTTTACCGGGACAACTTCTTTCAGCTCAACGACCTGATCTCGACGCTTGCGATCCGCTATCCCGACGATAAGGATGTCGTCGAACTGTATGCGCAGCATCTGATCAATGCCGGAGAGCTGGAGCAGGCGCTGACCCTCTACAAGCTGCATCTGGCTGACCAGCCTCCCCAGTTGGACTATTACCGTGCGGTGATCGACATCGAAACTTACCGCAAGCGGCTCGATTCGGTTTATCTGTATATCGACCGGGCGCTCGAGGTTTTCCCCGGAAATACCGAGCTGTATGCCCGCAAGGGACACGCCCAGGGGTATGCCGGAAAGTTGTCGCAATCGATCGGCAGCTATAAGAAAGCCCTCAAATACGCCGATACGGACTCCCTGCGCGGAGTCGTGTGGGGATATATCGGCGACGCCTATCATCAGCTGGAAGAGGCCGGACGGAAGGATTCGGAACGGGACAAATACCGCCGCCGGTGTTTCGAGGCTTACGACCGTTCGCTGCATTATTACTACGATAACCCGATGGTGCTCAATAACTACGCCTATTTTATCAGTGAATCGTCCCGGGATCCCCGCCGGCTCGACCGGGCCTTTGCCATGGCAGCCCGTGCGGTGGAGCTGGACGGCAACAACGCCACGCTGCTGGATACCTATGCCTGGGTGCTGTTCCGTCTGGGACGGCTGCAGGAGGCTCGTCGAACGATGCAGCAGGCGATCTCTTTCGACCGCAGCGAGAATCCGGAACTCTACCTGCATTACGGGGACATCCTGGCGGCTCTCGGGGAGAAGTTCATGGCCGAAACCTACTGGCGCAAGGCGCTGGAGAAGGGATATGATGATCCCCAGGCGATCGAAGAGCGTATCCGGCAACTCAAATCCAAGCCCTGACTATGCGACAAGCCTTGAACCATTCGTATCGTTTCCTGCGGCGGGCGAAGTCGGTCCGCACGCTGTGCATCCGTTTGCCGAAGGTCGTTTTGTTTCTGTTCCTTCTGCTCGGTGTGGGGTCGCTTGCGGCCCAGAATACCGACCAGCAGATCGCGGCGCAGAAACGGTTGATCGCCGACCTCGAAAAGCAGATCGCCCGGGAGGAGCAGGAGATTTCGAAGCTCAAGAAGGGACGTGCTACGGCCGAGGAGACGGTGCGCCGTTTGGCCCGTCAGATCGATTCGCGCAACCAGCTGCTCGACGTGACGGAGCGGGATGCCCGCAAGCTCGAGGTCGAGGTAGCTCGTACGGACAGCGTGGCCCGGGGGCTGTCGGCATCGCTCGACGCCCATAAACGGCGCTATGCCGAGATGGTGCGCGAGGCATACCGCAACTACAAACACAACAATTATCTGACCTACCTCTTCTCTTCGAGCGACTTCAATCAGGTGGCCCGCCGCATCACCAATCTGCGGGAGGTGGCGGCCATGCGGGAACGGCAGATGGAGCAGATCGTGACGCTTTCGGAGCAGGTGTCCGTCGAGCGGACCCGGCTGACCGGGCAGCAGCGGGCGCTGGATTCGGTGAAGCGCAGCCTGACCACGCAGCGGACCCGCCTGCAGAAAGATTCGCAGGCGGCGCGTGCCAACATCAAGCAGCTCTCCAAGAAGGAAAAAGCTGCCCTGCAACAGAAAATCGCCCGCGAGCAACGGCTCGACGTGGCGATCGACGAGCTGCGCAAGCTGACCCGGGGTAACAAGGAGGGCAACACCTTTACGGCGAAGACTTCGAATCTGCGGCTGCCGGTGGTCGGCGGCGGGGTGAAGCGCTACAAGGGCAATATGGCCGAGATCGCGGGGCCGAAGGGGGCGCAGGTGATTTCGATCTACGAAGGCAAGGTCGTCGAGGTGAAACGCAACCGGATCACCAACAAATACGACGTCTATATAGCCCACGGCGAATACATCTCTTCGTATGCCAACCTCAATTCCGTGACGGTGGGCAAGGACGACAAGGTGGCCCGCAACCAGCAGATCGGAACGATCGGATCGGGGGTCGATGTGACGACCATGCAGCCCGAGTACAAGATGGTGTTCGGTATTTACGGACCGTCGCCCAAAGTGCAGATGCGTGCTTCGGATTGCTTCAAAAAATAACCGTCTATGGCCGTACGCTATTATACCGATGACTGTACCTATCGCCTGCCGCAGAAACGGCTCACGGCCGTGTGGCTGGACCGCGTAGCCCGGGAAGAGGGGTATGAACTGGGGGATGTGACCTATATTTTTTGCTCGGCGGCCCGCCTGCTGGAGATGAACCGGCAGTTCCTCGGGCACGACTACTATACCGACGTCATCACGTTCGATTACAGCGACCGCAAGGGCGCCCGGATCGTGTCGGGCGACATTTTCATCGACGTGGAAACCGTTGCGGACAATGCACGCGAATACGGCGCCGCGAAGCTGACCGAAATGCGCCGCGTGGTGGTGCACGGTTTGCTCCATCTGTGCGGACAGAAGGATAAGACACCCCGTGCGAACGCTCAAATGCACCGCAAGGAGGATCGCTACCTCCGACAGTGGGATGAGCTGTCCAAAGGGCTGAAATAGGGCTTTGCGAGGGGATTCGGTCGCGGGGTTACGGGCCCTTTCCCGGCAGGATTATTTTTAATGCCTGAAATATCCCGTAAAATCGTTCGAATATATCATACGGTCGGTTCTTTCCCGACGGCGGGATGGGCGGCTCAAGGTGCTGAAAAGACGGTTTGCAGAGGGAGCCGGCCGCAGGGTTGCGAACTCTTTCACGAAAGGATGTATTTTTAACGCCTGAAATGCTCCTTAAAATCGTTCGAATATACCATAACGGTCGTTCTCACGACGATAGGATGGGCCGTTAAAGACGCTGAAACGGCGGTTTATGGGCGGATTCGTCTTTTGTTTGGAACCGGTTCCCGAAGAAAGATGGATTTTCCCCGGCAATCGTATATTTCAATGTCCGTCATTCGACGTTCGTTCGTTCGCGGCCGGAGGCCGTGTCTGTAATGCCGACTCTCTCTTAAGTCCTTTCTTCGGAGGGGAATTCGGGTCGCTGCGCCTCCAAAAAGGACGCTGTAATCGCGTTTTCCTTCGTTGGGACTGAAGCGGACGACTTTGCTTGCGGGAAGTGCCGGCTGCGGTGGCTGCGGCAGCAGTTGTGGGGGCTGTCGATCGGGTCCGCTGCGCGGCGAATCGGTAGCCGGGAGAGGTGGACTGCGAAGATTCGGCTTTCGTAGGAGGCGTTTCCGCCGTGCGGGGACGGATCCGGCCGTTGGTTGTGTCCGCAACCCTTTAATCGTTTGTATTCTTCCGGAATGGGCGGCATGGATTGTCGGCTCCTTGCCGGAGAGAAGTTTATTTTTGCGGGAAAATGCTGACAAAGTTCGGGATTTTCCCGCGCGGGTCGCCGGAGTGTGCCGGAAGCGGGAGAATCCGTTTTTGGCGGGACAGCCCGTGCTTGCCGATCTTTTCGGCGCTGCGGCGACGTTTTGCCGTGAGGTTGCCGTTTTCGATCCGACTTTCGCCGTCGGACGGCGGATAGTTGGGCGAAAGTTGCCGTTGCGTGCGGTTTCGGCTTTTTCGGATAAGCGACTTTGTTCGTATCTTTGCCGTGCGGCGGTCGGTCGTCGGATTGACGGGCGGCGGTGTTTTCCGCAATTCATGGAAAAGGAGATATGGTTTTACATTACGATATCATCGTGGTCGGCGGCGGTCATGCCGGCTGCGAGGCGGCTTCGGCGGCAGCGCGGCTCGGCTCCTGCACGCTGCTCGTGACGATGGACATGACCAAGTTGGCCGATATGTCTTGTAATCCGGCCGTAGGCGGTGTTGCTAAAGGTCAGATAGTCAGAGAGATAGATGCTTTGGGAGGGCAGATGGGGCGGATTACCGACCTTACGGCTGTCCAATTCCGCATGCTCAACCGCTCGAAAGGGGCGGCGATGTGGAGTCCCCGGGCCCAGTGCGATAAGTCGCGTTTCTCGGCCGAATGGCGGCGTACGCTGGAGAATACCCCCAACCTCTATCTTTGGCAGGACACTGCGGTCGAACTGCTCTTCGGGCAGCAGCCTGCGGAGGAGGGTCGGCCGCAAGTGCGCGGGATTCGGACACAGATGGGGGTGGAGTTCTCGGCCGACTGCGTGATCCTGACTGCCGGGACGTTTCTGGCGGGGATGATGTATTGCGGTCGTTCGCACGCCGAGGGCGGCCGTGCGGGGGATTCGGCTTCGCACGGAGTGACCGAATCGCTCGTGGCGATGGGTTTCGAAGCCGGCCGGATGAAGACCGGGACCCCTGCGCGACTCGATGCGCGGACGATCAATTTCGAAATTCTGGAACCGCAATACGGGGATGAAAATCCCTCGAAATTCTCTTTTTCTGCCGATACGCATCCGGTGCAGAATCAGCTTCCGTGCTTTTTGGTCTATACTTCGAAGAAGGTGCATGACATTCTGCGGAAGGGTTTCGGCGATTCGCCGCTTTTCAACGGTACGATCCGGGGGATCGGTCCCCGTTATTGCCCGAGTATCGAGGACAAGCTCAACACATTCGCTGATAAGGACCAGCACCAGCTTTTTCTCGAGCCGGAGGGTCGTTCGACCAACGAATATTACCTGAACGGGTTCTCCTCGTCGCTGCCCTGGGACATTCAGTGGGAGGCATTGCACGCCATCGAGGGGTTCGAGGATCTGCATATTTTCCGTCCGGGTTATGCGATCGAGTACGACTATTTCCTGCCGACGCAACTGCACCATTCGCTCGAAACCAAGCTGGTGGACGGCCTCTATTTCGCCGGCCAGATCAACGGGACGACCGGCTATGAAGAGGCCGGGGCGCAGGGGTTGATGGCCGGTATCAATGCGCATCGCCGCAGGATGGGGGAGGAACCGCTGGTATTGGCACGCGACGAAGCCTACATCGGGGTATTGATCGACGACCTGGTGACCAAAGGGGTGGACGAGCCTTATCGTATGTTCACTTCGCGTGCCGAGTATCGGATTCTCTTGCGGCAGGATAATGCCGACATTCGATTGACTCCGATCGGATATAAAATCGGGCTGATTTCGCAAAAAAGGTACGATAGTTTCTGCAAAAAAAATCGACTCGTAGAATCGCTCGTAGCATTCGCTCGCGGACTGAGTGTCAAACCGGACGAAATTAACGACTGTTTGAAATCGCTCGGTTGCGACCCGATTTCGCAAGGTCGGAAACTGCACGACTTGTTGATGCGTAACAATGTGACCTTCGATCTGTTCTCGGGTGTTTTGCCGAAGCTCGGCGATTTTCTGCGCGAGCAGGAGATGGATGCCGAGGTCGTCGAGGAAGCCGAGATCCAGATCAAGTACAAAGGGTATATCGAACGGGAAAAATTCATTGCCGACAAATTGCATCGCCTGGAGAATATCCGTATCCCGGCCGATTTCGATTTCCATTCGATGAATGCCCTGACGATCGAAGCCCGGCAGAAACTCACCCGAATCCGACCTGCGACGATAGGGCAGGCTTCCCGTATTCCCGGAGTTTCTCCGGCGGATGTGAATGTGTTGCTGGTGAAATTCGGTCGATAAAGTCTTTTATTGGGATTGAGCAATACGGTTTAACTGCTATGTTCCCGAATTTGACAATCGTTTTTGGATGTATTTGTCGTTTGTCGATGCGGATTAAGATCGGTTGATAAATTGTGCGATTGTATTTTCTGTCTTATATTGTCGGGAGTGGCGGTGGCTATTCCCGATTTTTTTACGACTGTTTGTAAGTGGTGGTAAAGAAAACATGCAGTAAGAAAAAGGGATGTTCCACGTGGAACATCCCTTTTTCTTGAGTTTTGCGGGTGTCGATTACATGACGATCGTGCACCAGTTGTGTTTGTCTTCGGTGCGGCCGTACTGGATGTCCTGCAAAAGCGTATAGAGTTGCAGAGAAACCTTTCCTACTTCGTCGCCGTAGGTGTAGGTTTGCTTCGTGTCCATGTCGTAAATGCTGCCGATCGGCGAGATGACAGCTGCCGTACCGCAAGCGCCGCACTCCTCGAAAGTCGGGAGTTCGTCCACCGGAATATGACGCTCCTCGACCTTCAGACCCAGGTCTTGAGCCAATTGACGGAGGCTCTTGTTGGTGATCGACGGAAGTACGGAGTTCGACTTCGGCGTGATATACGTGTTGTTCTTGATGCCGAAGAAGTTGGCTGCGCCGCACTCTTCGATGTATTTGTGCTCGGTTGCGTCGAGGTACATGATGCTCGCATAGCCGAGCTCGTGTCCGTGCTCGCCCGACATAAGGCTGGCTGCATAGTTACCGCCCACCTTCACGTCGCCTGTTCCACGTGGAGCAGCACGGTCCTGTTCGCGGTCGATTGCGACCTTCATCGGCTTGATGCCGCCTTTGAAGTAAGCGCCTACGGGCGAGCCGTAAACCACCAGCAAGGCATCCTTGGAGGGTTTTACACCCAGTCCTGCCGTCGTGCCGAACATAACGGGGCGCAGGTAGAACGATGCGCCGGTGCCGTAGGGCGGGATGAAACGCTCGTTGCGCTTAACCACTTCTACGCAGGCTTTGACGATCATATCGATCGTCGGTACGGGCAGGCAGAGGCGTTTTGCCGACGACTGCAAGCGTTTTGCATTCTCTTCGACGCGGAACAGACGTACTTTGCCGTCAGCGCCCCGGAAGGCTTTCAAGCCCTCGAAAAGAGCCGTGCCGTAGTGAAGGCAGGATGCCGACATGTGCATGTTGATGTACTCGTCGCTTGTAATTTCCATTTCGCTCCACTTGCCGTCCGTGCAAGTATAGCGGGCATTGAAATCGGTCTTCATGTAGTTGAAGCCGAGAGAGCCCCAATCGATGTTCTCCATTGTTTTTTAATATTAAAGGTTGTATCTTTTGTTCAAGAAATATCTTTATTATCCGACTGTCGCACCCGGATTTGTCTGATCGTCAGGTTGTAACAGCCTTAATTTGCCCGAAGCGTCCTGGGCCATCAGAATCATGCCACGGGAGAGGATGCCCTTCAGTTCGCGCGGTTCCAGATTCACCAGTACGAGTACCTGTTTCCCGACGAGTTCTTCGGGTGTGTAGTATTCGGCAATGCCCGAAACGATTTCGCGCTTGTCGATGCCCGTATCGACGGTCAGTTTCAACAGCTTTTTCGTCTTGGCGACTTTTTCAGCGGCGAGGATCGTCGAAACACGGATATCCATCTTTTGAAAATCGTCGAAAGTCGTCGTTTCCTTTTGATCTTCAACGTGTTGTGCTGCTTCGGCCGAAGCATTCGCCGCTTTGGTCGCCGCCAACTTGTCGAGCTGGCGTTGGATTACGTCGTCCTCGATCTTTTCGAAGAGAAGCACGGCTTCGCCGATCCGATGTCCGGCAGCGAGCAGGTCGGTGCTGCCCAGTTTCTCCCCGCCGAAGGGTCCTGCCTGCAACATCCCGACGATCTTCTTCGCCGAGAAGGGCATGAACGGTTCGATGGCGATCGAGAGGTTTGCGGTGATCTGCAAAGCGATGTTCAGGATCGTCTTGACCCGTTCGGGATCGGTTTTGATGAGTTTCCACGGTTCGGTGTCGGCCAGGTATTTATTGCCCAGACGTGCGATGTTCATCGCCTCCTTCAAGGCTTCGCGGAACCGGTAGTTTTCGATGTTGTTTTCGAGGGCTTCCTTCGCGCCGGAGAGTTCCCGAAGCGTTTCGCGGTCGTAGTCCGTCAGTGCGCCGCAGGCGGGCACTGCACCGTCGAAGTATTTGTGTGTCAGGACTAAAGCCCGGTTTACGAAGTTGCCCAGCACGGCTACCAGCTCGTTGTTGTTACGGGCTTGGAAGTCCTTCCAGGTGAAGTCGTTGTCCTTGGTTTCGGGGGCGTTCGCGCAGAGCACGTAGCGCAGCACGTCCTCCTTGCCGGGGAAGTCGGCCAGGTATTCGTGCAGCCAGACGGCCCAGTTGCGCGAGGTCGAGATCTTTTCGCCCTCGAGGTTCAGAAATTCGTTGGCAGGGACGTTTTCAGGCAGGATGTAGCCGCCGTGCGCCTTGAGCATGGCCGGGAAGACGATGCAGTGGAAGACGATGTTGTCCTTGCCGATGAAGTGCACCATTTTGGTCTCTTCGTCCTTCCAGTATTTCTCCCAGTCGGGCGTCAGGTCCTTGGTCGCCGAGATGTAGCCGATCGGCGCGTCGAACCAGACGTAGAGCACCTTGCCTTCGGCCCCTTCGACCGGTACGGGAATGCCCCAGTCCAGGTCACGGCTCACCGCACGCGGTTGCAGACCGCCGTCGAGCCAGCTCTTGCATTGCCCATAGACGTTGGTTTTCCACTCTTTGTGCCCTTCGAGGATCCATTCGCGCAGGAAACCCTCGTATTGGTCCAACGGCAGATACCAGTGCTTGGTGGCGCGTTTCACGGGTACGGAACCCGATACGGCGCTGTGCGGGTTGATCAGTTCGTCCGGCGAAAGGGTCGATCCGCATTTTTCGCATTGGTCGCCGTAGGCGCGGTCGTTGCCGCAGCGGGGGCAGGTGCCCACGATATAGCGGTCGGCGAGGAACGTCTGGGTTTCCTCGTCGTAGTATTGCTCCGAGGTCCGCTCGATGAATTTGCCTTCGTCGTAGAGCTTGCGGAAGAACTCCGACGCTGTCGCGGCGTGGGTCTTCGACGAGGTGCGCGAGTAGATGTCGAACGACATGCCGAGCCCTTCGAACGACGATTTAATCAACTGGTGATAGCGATCGACGATCTGCTGGGGCGTGACGCCCTCTTTGCGGGCCTTGATGGTGATGGGCACGCCGTGCTCGTCGCTGCCGCAGACCGAGATCACGTCGTATCCTTTCAGGCGCAGGTAGCGCGTGTAGATGTCCGACGGGATATAGACGCCCGCCAGGTGGCCGATGTGTACCGGGCCGTTGGCGTAGGGCAGTGCCGAGGTGACGAGATAACGCTTGAAGGGTTTACTCATATTGGGTAGAAAAGGTCTAACAATTACTATTTTGTGTCAAATGTAGTGATTTTTCTAATAATTAGAAACTAAAACCCGACTTTGTTGTATCGGATTTTTTCGTTTCGGGAGCGGGAAGGAGTGGTTCGGACGGAATGCCGCCGCCGGTGTCGTCGGGCGGGATCCGTAAAAAACCGGAGCCTGAAAGCTCCGGTTTTTACGGATGTTGCCGGCCGTATTATTGCTTGCTCCGCAGGGGTTTGATGTCCTTGATGCGGAGCTGTACCGAAACCGAGCCCCGGTAGTGGTTCTCTACGATCTGATAGCAGACGTCGATCGGATGTCCCGCGCGGATCCACTCGTAGTGGGTCGGCTGCTGGAAGGCGATCGTCTGAATCGTCGTGTTGGGTTTCTGGCGCTGCATCAGGTCCATGCGCAGGTGCTCGCAGTCGGCGCCGACGAGCTTCGTTTCGCCGTGGCTGACCACGCCCCGCGTGACGAATACCGGTGCGGGGTTGCCGGGGCCGAACGGCTGGAAACGGTTCAGGTCGCGGCGGAACGCCGGGGTGATGTTCGAGAAGAAGAGTTCGCTGTCGATCTCCACCTGGGGTTGCAGCGTTATCGGGTCGATGTTCTCTTCGACGTAGGCATTGAAGCGGCGGGTGAACTCCTCGACCCGTTCGGGACGCATCGTGAGTCCTGCTGCGTACATGTGCCCGCCGAAGTTCTCCAGCAGGTCCGAACAGGATTCGATTGCCTGATAGAGGTCGAAGCCGGGCACCGAGCGGGCCGAACCCGTGACGAACCCGTTGCTCATCGTGAGCACCACCGTCGGGCGGTAGTAGGTTTCGATCAGGCGGGAGGCCACGATGCCCACGATGCCCTTCATCCAGCGGGGGTTGTAGATCACCGTACTCTTGGCGGCCTTCAGCTCCGCGTGGGCCTCGATGAAGTCGTGGGCTTCCTGCGTGACGCTGCGGTCGATGCACTTGCGGTCCTGGTTGAAGCCGTCGATCACCGAGCCGAACTCTTCGGCCAGGCTTTCGTTGCCTTCGATCAGCAGATTGACCGCCGCATAGCCGCCCGAAGGAGCGGCGTTTTCGTCGTTTTCGTCCATCCGCATACGGCCTGCGGCGTTGATGCGGGGTCCGATTTTGAAGACGATGTCGTCGATGGTGATGTTGTGTCGATCCAGGCCGCAGATCTTGATGATCGAGAGCAGCCCCTTCGAGGGGGAGGCGTTGAGCCGCAGAAGCCCGTAGTGGGCTAAAATCCGGTTTTCATCCACCAGAGGAACGATGTCCGAGGCGATGCTGACGGCCAGCAGGTCGAGCAACGGCTCGATTTGCTGGAACGGAATTCCGTTTTTCTGGCAGTAGGCCTGCACTAGCTTGAATCCCACGCCGCACCCCGACAGTTCGTCGAACGGATAGGAACAGTCGGCGCGTTTGGGGTCGAGAACGGCTACGGCGCGGGGAATTTCCTCGGCCGGGAGGTGATGGTCGCAGATGATGAAATCCACGCCCTTGCGTTTGGCATAGTCCACTTTCTCTATGGCTTTGATGCCACAGTCCAGGGCGATGATCAGCGTCGCACCCTTGCGTGCGGCGTGGTCGATGCCCTTGGTCGAGATACCGTAACCTTCGGTATAACGATCCGGGATGTAGAACAACAGGTCCTTATGACCTATCTGGCGCAGAAATTTATAAACCAGCGCGACGGCGGTCGTGCCATCGACGTCGTAGTCGCCGTACACCATGATCTTCTCACGGTTGCGGACGGCCCGCTCCACCCGTTCGACCGCCTTGTCCATATCCTTCATCAGGAACGGGTCGTGCAGGTCCGAAAGCTGGGGGTTGAAAAATTTCTTAGCCTTCTCTAACGTGTCTATGCCTCTCTGTACGAGTAGATTGGCCAGGACCGGGGAGATGCCCGTCGCGGCAGCCATCGCGGCAACCGCCTCCGGATTCCCCTGAGGCTTCACTACCCATCGTTTTTCTATGGGCATATTTGTTATTATTTATATATTTTAACATTCAAATTCTCGCATAAATCTTCGACGAGGCGTCGTTTGACCTCCTCCATCGGAACCGGGCGACCGATCTCCTTTTCGATCGACGTGGCACCCCGGTCCGTAAACCCGCAGGGGTTGATATGGGTGAAATAACGCAAATCGGTTGCCACATTGAGTGCGAAGCCGTGCATGGTCACGTAACGCGACGCCCGCACACCGATCGCGCAGATCTTACGCGCCGGCTGCGCTCCTTCGATCCAGACGCCCGAGGCGCCGGCGATGCGTCCGGCCCGGATGCCGTAACGGGCTACCGTCCGGATGACTGCGCCCTCGAGCGCGTCGATGTAGTCGCGCAGCGAAAGTCCGATGCGCTCCAGGTCGAGGATCGGGTAGCCCACGATCTGTCCCGGCCCGTGGAAGGTGATGTCGCCGCCCCGGTCGATGTGGTAAAATTCGGCGCCGATGCTGCGCAGATACTCTTCGCCGACCAGCAGGTTCTCCGCATGGCCGCTCTTGCCGAGGGTATAGACCGCCGGATGCTCCACCAGGAGCAAATAGCCCGCGCCCTCCGCCGGGGTTCCCTTGGCCCGCAGGAGGGTGTCGAAAAGCCTCTGCTGGTACTCCCAGCAGGCTTTGTAGTCCATTTGTCCGAGGTCCCGGTATTCGACAAACATCGTAAATTACGTTACGACACCTCTCCGTCCGGCTCCGTACGGATACCGTAAATCCGGAAAGCGTCGGTTCAACACTTTCTTTGTCGCAGACCTTTTCCCGCGCGGCGGGAAGACTCAGGCTTTCGCGGAAACCTGTCGCTTCAGACGCACCGAGCCGAGCGCTTCGTCCGCCAGGTACGACGAACGCACCATCGGACCGCTCGCGCAGTAGCTGAAGCCCATGTCGAGCGCCTGCTGCCGGTACCAGTCGAATTTTTCGGGAGTAATGTACGCCGCAACGGGGTGATGCTCCAGAGTGGGACGAAGGTACTGGCCGAGGGTAACGATCTCCACGCCGGCGGCGTGCAGGTCGCGCAAGGTCTGTAAAACTTCTTCATCGCTCTCACCGAGTCCGACCATCAGGCCGCTCTTGGCGACGGCGCCCTTTTCGCTTAAATAGCGCAGCACGTCGAGGCTCGTACGGTAACGGGCCCGCGAACGTACCAGGGGGGTCAGTCGTTCGGTGGTTTCGATGTTGTGCCCGATGATATCGGGCCCGGAGGCGATCACCGTGTCCAGCAGGTCGGGTTTCGCATCCAGATCGGGAATAAGGAGCTCAATTGTGACGTCGGGATTTTCCGCCCGGATCGCGCGGACGCATTCGGCCCAGTGGGCCGCGCCGCCGTCGGGCAGGTCATCGCGTGTAACGGAGGTTACCACCACATGCCGCAATCCCATCAAACGGACGCTTTCGGCGAGTTTGGCGGGTTCTGAAGGATCGGGCGGCAGAGGCCGGCCCGAAAGGGTGGCGCAGAATCGACAGTTGCGCGTACAGATTTCACCCAATATCATGAAGGTCGCTGTCCTGCGGCTCCAGCATTCGGCTTTGTTCGGGCATAGACCGCTGCTGCAGATCGTGTGCAGGGAGTGGTCCCTGACGATGCGTTGCACGTCCGCGTATTCTGCGGTGCGGTGAAGCCGGATTTTCAGCCATTCCGGTTTTTTCAGGACGTTTACCTTCTCTTCATGCAATTTCGGCATTTTAAGTTCATTATTTTCCCAATTGATGCAAAAATACAAAAAATATCAATCGCTTCTCCTTTCTGTTGCGAAAAAGATGAAAAAAGCCTTTGCAGGTGCAGGGGAGGCGGTCGGTCCGGTGCGAAGGACCAGTCGGGGCCGGATGTCGGAACGGGAGGGAGGAGTATGCGGAGAGCGCATCCGGAACGGCTCCGGATGCGCTCTCCGCAATATGTTCTGTCGGCGGGAAGGTTATCTCTGTCCGAGGTGCAGCTGCCATTGCCAGGCCGTGCGGAGCGTTTCTTCGAGCGGCCGCTCGGCACGCCAGCCCAGGAGGGTGTTCGCCAGCGTGGGATCGGCCCAGATCGCCGTGATGTCTCCGGCGCGGCGCGGCGCAAAGCGGTAGTTGAGTTTCAGTCCGTTGGCCCGTTCGAATCCGCGGACCAGCTCCAGCACCGAAACGCCCCGTCCGGTGCCGACGTTGAAGACCTCGTAAGGGGTGGCGCCGCGCTCTTCGATCAGGCGGTGCAGGGCAGCTACGTGGGCGCGGGCCAGATCGACGATGTCGATGTAGTCGCGGATGCAGGTGCCGTCGGGCGTCGGATAGTCGTTGCCGAAGATGCTCAGGCATTCGCGGATCCCGGCGGCGGTCTGCGTCACATAGGGGACCAGGTTCTGGGGGACGCCTCTCGGAAGCTCGCCGATCAGGGCCGAGGGATGCGAGCCGATCGGGTTGAAGTAGCGCAGGGCGATGCCCCGCAGACCGGGATGGGCGGCGACGGCGTCGCGCAGGATGTCTTCGGAGATCTGTTTGGTGTTGCCGTAAGGCGACGTGGCGGGCTTGCGGGGCGTCTGTTCGGTGACGGGCTGGGCGTCGGGTTCGCCATATACGGTGCAGGAGGAGGAAAAGAGGATGTTGGGCCGTCCGAAATCGCACATCAGCTCCACGACGTTCAGGAACGAAAGCAGGTTGTTGCGGTAGTATTTGAGCGGTTCGGCGACCGACTCCCCGACCGCTTTCGACGCGGCGAAGTGGATGACCGAACGGAATTCGTGGCGTTCGAACAGCCGTCGCATCGCCTGCAGGTCGCAGCAGTCGATCTGCTCGAAGGGCACTTCGGCGCTCGTGATGCGGCGGACGCCCTCCACGGCCTGAAGGTCGGAGTTCGAGAGGTTGTCGGCGATCACCACATCGAATCCGGCCTGGATCAGCTCGACGGCCGTGTGCGATCCGATGTATCCGGCGCCGCCCGTTACCAGTACTGTTTCTTTCATAAGGCTATGTCGTTTGAATTTCTGAATTTTTAGCATTGTTCTTCCTGCCTTCCCTGTTGCCGGATGGTTTTCCGCTGTCGGCTACTGCCGTTTCGCGGCATTCGGGTCGTTTGTTCCGGCTTCTCGCCCCTTCCCGGTGGTAGAGGCCTTGAGTTGCGATTCCGAAAAATCGGGACGGTACGATTTCATAATCGGGCCTGTCTTTCGTCTGCGGGGCCTTTTACAGTTCCTGCATGGCCAGGCAGTCGGAACGGTCGTCGGGTGAATCCCCGTTTATTTGGCGGCGTACACCACCTTTTTGGTTTCGAAGAACGCTTCGTCGAAGAATGCGGGGATCGGGTACTCCGTCCACTTCATACCGGTACGGCTCAACTCGTCCGCGAGGTCGCCGCCCTTGAGGTAGAGGATGCCGTTGGGCAGGGCGCCCTTTTGCCCCCGGTCGATCTTATCCCAGACCCAGCCGACGAAGGTCGGCATCTCCGTCACGGCGCGGGAAACCACATAGTCGTACCGTTCGGGAAGCGTTTCGGCCCGGGCGCAGAGGGGGGTGAGGTTGGCGAGGCCGAGTCCCTCCGCAACGCCCTGTACGACCTTGATTTTCTTGCCGATCGAGTCCACGGCCGTGAAATGCGCCTCGGGGAAGAGGATCGCCAGCGGAACGGACGGGAAGCCGCCGCCGCACCCCACGTCGAGCACCCGCGCTCCCGGGGCGAAGGGGCAGACCTTGGCGATGGAGAGCGAGTGCAGCACGTGCCGCAGGTAAAGTTGGTCGAAATCCTTGCGCGAGATCACGTTGATCTTGGTGTTCCAGTCGGCGTACAGTGCGTACAGCGCTTCGAATTGCCCGCGCTGCGGGCGGGTCAGGTCGGGGAAGTATTTGTCGATCAGGGCAATCATAAGGTTTGTGGGCGTTGAAGTTTTTTTTAGGCAGGTCGGAGTGGTTCGTTCTGCGGCGTTCGCCGGTCGGAAACGTCAGGATTTTTCATCTGCGGCGATCAGGCGGCACATCTGCTCCCGGGCGCGGTGGATCTGGGTCTTGACGGTGCCCAGCGGGAGTTCGAGCTTCATGGCGATCTCTTCGTAGGAGTACTCTTCGAAGAAACGCATGACGATCAGTTGTCGGTAGCGCGGCGGCATGGCCTGGAGGTAGCGTTCGATCTGCGTGCGCTGCTGTTTGCGGATGATGTTCTCTTCGGGCGTGGGGTTGTTGGAGGGCGGTGCCGTGAATTTGTCGTCGATGGGCAGGTCCTCCTGGCGCCGCCGGATGAAATCGACGAAGGTGTTCCGGGCGATGGTGTAAACCCACTGTCCGAAGGTGTAGGCCGGGTTGTAGCGGTGGATGTTGATATAGACTTTGATGAAGGTTTCCTGCAGCAGGTCGTCGGCGTCCAGGGGGTTGTTGGTGCGCTGTATGAAAAGCCGGTGTATAGCCTCCTTGTAACGCTCGAAAAGGTATTCGAAGGCGATGTTGTCGCCCTGCAATACCAGCTCCACGAGCACCCGGTCGTCGGCTATGATATAGTCGGCTATCTCCATACCCGCTCGTCTTTGCGCAGCAGCAACAGCCCCAGCAGCAGGGCGAAAAACGGACTCAGCAGGTCGTACAGGAAGTAACGTCCGCAGATTTTCTCTTCACCCAGGCGGCGGCTGATGCGCCGCGCCTCGACGAGTACGATCGCAAAACGCGCGAGCAGCAGTACCCCTGCGGCGATCTTGAATTCCCAGGGCATCACCGCCAGGGCGACGATCGCCGCCAGCCAGAAGAGAATGCGGCTGCCCAGTTCCCACTGGATGAAGTTCTTGACCCACAAGGGATAAAAAGGAATGGCTCCCCCGAAGAAACGCTGGGTGCCGATCCACCACTTGAGCCCTCCCCAGCTCTTTTCACGCAGGGTGGCGCGGGGAGAGAGGACCACGCTGACATTGCCGGGGGCGATGATCCGCGACATGAACAAATCGTCTTCGCCGATATTCATATTGAGGTGGCTGAAGCCGTTGGCGCCGAAATAGAGCCGCTTGGTGAATCCGTAGTTCTGGCGCATGCCCCGGTAGGGTCTGCCGCATACGGCGCTTGAGATCCAGTCCACCGAGTGCATCATCCGCCAGGTGCGGATCAGGTAGCTCGCAAACCCTTTCCCGCGCTCCATGCCGCAGTAGCCGAGCACGATTTCGCCGCGCCGGAAGCCGTTCGCCATGAGCGAGAGCCAGCGGTCCGAGGAGGGGTACACGTCCGGTGTGGTGAAGAGAAGGTGCTCGTAATGGGCCGATTTGATCCCGACGTTGAGCGCCATTTTGGGCGAGATCGGGAAGCGGGGATTCAGTTCGATCTTGGTGGCCGTAATCTGTGGGAACGACTGTTTGATGCGGACCAGGTCGTCGTAGAAGTCGGTGTCCCGGCCTACATAGACGATCACCACTTCGAAGTCGGGGTACTCCTGGGCGACGATGAGCGGCAGGATCTCCTCCACGAAGGCGTAATCTTCCGAGAAGAGGGGAATCACCACCGATACCGGAGGGGTTTCGGAGAGGATCTCCGGACGCCGGGTGTCCTTGTATTTGGGTATGCGCCCGTAAACGAACAGGTAGTAATATAACTGGATCCCGAACATGACCAGAAGGACGCCCGCGAGGGCCGTGCCTTCCCAGCCGTAATGAGTGATGATGCGATTGAAAAATTCCATGGCGTATGCGTTATGGCGCGTCCGGGACGGTGAAGGTCGGACGCGGAGCCGAATTCGTTCGAATCGTGCCGAAATGCGGCCGGTCGATACGGAAAACGGATTCCACGCAAAGATAAGGATTTTATCCGAATCGGTGTCCTGCCGCCGGAAAATTCGCGGCGGTGGCCCGAAGCGAACCACGCCGTCCCCGAGGTGCGGGAGAGGACGGTTTGCAGAGGCGGAAGCATGCCTTTGCGGGTCGGGTCGGATGAGGTTACGCCGTTACCGAAACGGCTGTTTCCCGTACGGCGGCTTCGGCTTGCGGTGTCGGCTGCAACTCTTCGGGTCCGCGATGCCGGTTGCGGTAGGTCGCGGGTGTCATGCCGTATTGTTTGCGGAAGAGTTTGATGAAGTGCGAGGTGTTGGGAAAGGCGCATGCGGTGCCGATTTCGGCGATCGCCTTGTCGGTCGAGATCAGGAGCAGCCGGGCATGGATCAGACGTTGCCGGATGAGCCATTGGTGGGGCGAGGTTCCGTAGATGCGGAAAAATTCCTTTTTGAAGGAAGTCAGGGAGCGGTTGCAGCGTTTTGCGATCTCTTCGACCGAAATATCGGAAAAGATACTGGCATAGACGGTTTGCTGGAGGTTGTCCCGGGCCGCATCGACGTTGCCTAAAAGTTTGCTCTTGATGCAGCAGTCGCCGTGCGAAACGATCAGGTAGATCAACTCGGTGATTTTGATATTTTCGGCAGGAGGATCGTGCAGGAAGGAGTCTTCCGTAAGATAATCGTTGGTGTGGTTGAAAAAGCGCCGGATCGAACTCCACGCCGGCATTGCGGCGTGGTTCAGGGTGCGGCACTTTTCGCACAAGTGGTTGTTGGTGATATTCAGTTTGTATGTGATGTTGAGATGCAGCAGGATCCGTTGCAGCTCTTCCGGGGTGAAGCGGACGAGAATTTGTTCGTAAGGGTGCCCCTCTTCGGGAATGTTCTTGGTGTAGTGGCAGCCCATTCCGAGGAAGAAGAGGTCGCCCTGGGAGAATTTGTAGCATTTGTCGTCGTAATAGACGTACTTTTCTCCATGGAGGATATATCCGATCACGCAGCGGGTGAACTTATGGGTTTCGATGCCGTTGTTGGAGGCCACCACATACTTTTCGATCGACGGATTGGCGGTTTGGGAGTCGTAGGGTTCATTCATAATCGGAAGGTTTTAAGGCTCGATAAAAGGAGTCGTTTCCGCTCCATTTATGGAAGATTATGAATCAAATGTACAATCTGAAGTTGTATTTTTCCAAATTAAAATAGGAAAAAGTTAGATCGAAAATGTTAAAATATGTACTATTTCAACATTTGACGCGGATTTTATTGCAATATATTTGCAATGCAAACGAAATACAAAACAAGGTACAGGAGCGTTCCGACGGTGCGTTGGATGCGAATGAAGGTCAGGGGCATGAGCAGTGCTGCAGGTACGGCTGCGACGGCCAGCAGCCCCGGGGTGACGCTCGGTACCGCCATCAGGCTTCCCGTCACCGTGAAGAGCAGGATGGTATAGGTCAGCATGCCCCGTGCTTTGATACTTATCGCACGGAAACTGATGAGTCCGAAAAATACGGCGCAGAGTACGATAAAAAGGACGATCCCGAGAATTGCGGGGACAAGCGGAGGAGTATTGGCGAAAATCCGGTATCCGCTGTCGCTGACGAAGGAGTGCCATAAGCCGACGGGGATGTCCACGGGATTGGCTCCCTGGCCCCAGGCGACGTAGCAGACAGCGAGGAAAGGCAGTATGACACCGCAAAGCGATACGAAGACTTCGCGCAGGGTCCGGCGGAAACAGAATGCTGCGGCCAGGATCAACAGCGGCAGGGGGAGAAGCGGGGCGTAGAGCAGCGGCAGCAGTCCCAGGAAAAACGAAGCCCGGAATACGGCCCCGATCGCGTAACCGTTGCGGAAACAGGCGAAGAAACTTTGGGTCGATAACAGCAGGATGAACGCTGTGACGGATTCCGTCAGATACTCCCGACCCAGAAGGATTCCGCAGGCGACCAGTCCGTAAAGGGGTATGGTCAGCGTACTGCTGACGGGGTAGAGTCCATAACGGACCGCCAGCCTTCCGCAGAGAATGCCGGTCAGCAGGAGCAGGCTGCCGCAAAAGATGCGGGAACCTGTCTCTTATACACATCTGACGCTGCCGACGA
>ERZ1504756.79-NODE-79-length-21485-cov-4.604666_pt1 | contig 21485 bp, 19 predicted proteins | sample MGYA00572321_ERZ1504756 | MGnify/ENA primary metagenome ERZ1504756 (study PRJEB39906, sample SAMEA3182094) | gut metagenome | biome: human; feature: gut; material: Stool; isolation source: human stools | place: Canada | collected 2012-02-21 ...
CCCGCCTACGGCGGCCGAAGGCCGCCGGCCCTGCGGGCGTCCGGGATGCTGCAGAAGCCCGGAAAGGAAATCCCCCGGCAGAACCTTGGATTCTGTCGGGGGTGGAAAAAACGATGAAATTACAGGTCTGCGGGGCCGGAAGGATCCTGCTTATCCTCGTCCTCCTTGGGTTCCTCCATCGGCGGGGCCGAGGGCTCCTCATGGGGCAGGTGGAAATCCAAAGGGTCCACCGAGAAGCCCTGCTGGGACTTCTTTTCCTCGGCGGCCTTCTGCTGGGCCTCCTTCTGCAGGCGGGCTCGCTCGGCCTTTTCGCGGGCAGAGGCCAGCTCCTGCTCGGTGCGCTCGGCGGCCTCGCCAAAGGAGATGACGCCGCTCATGACTTCGGCGAAGAGATCGCAGTCGATCTTTTCGTACTTCATTAGGAATTCGGCCAAGGCATGCAGCTGATCCATATGCTCTTCCAGCAGGGAAACAGCCTTATTGTAGCCCTCATCAATGAAGCGACGGGCTTCCTCGTCGATCTGGCCGGCAACCTCCTCGGAATAATCACGGGCGTGGCCCAGGTCGCGGCCCAGGAATACCTCCTCCTGGTCGGAGCCGTAGATCATGGGGCCGAGCTTTTCGCTGAAGCCGTAGCGGCACACCATGGCGCGGGCAATCTTGGTGGCCCGCTCGATGTCATTGGAGGCACCGGTGGAGACATCCTCCAGCACCAGTTGTTCGGCCACGCGGCCGGCCAGCAGTACAGCGATTTCCTCCTCCATCCACTTCTTGGTCTGGTAGCTCACATCCTTCTCCGGCAGAGCCAGGGTAAAGCCGCCCGCCCAGCCGCGGGGAACGATGGAAACCTGATGCACCTTATCCTGCTGGGGGCAGTAGTAGGTGACGATGGCGTGGCCGGACTCGTGGTAAGCGGTCAGGCGGCGCTCCTTATCGGTGATGACATGGCTGCGCTTTTCGGGGCCAACGGCGACCTTCAGGGTGGCCTCCTGGATATCCTCCATGGTGATGGCCTTGCGATTCTTGCGGGCGGCCAGCAGCGCAGCCTCATTGGTCAGGTTCTCCAGATCCGCGCCGGTAAAGCCACCGGTAAAGCGGGCGATCACGGCAAGGTCCACATCCGGGCCAATGGGTTTATTGCGGGTATGGACGCGAAGGATCGCCTCGCGGCCCTTCACATCGGGATAATTGACGGTGATATGGCGGTCAAAGCGGCCGGGACGCAGCAGAGCGGGGTCCAGGATATCCTTGCGGTTGGTGGCCGCCATAACGATAACGCCTAGATTGGGCGCAAAGCCATCCATTTCCACCAGCAGCTGGTTCAGGGTCTGCTCACGCTCATCGTGGCCGCCGCCCAAACCGGAGCCGCGGTGACGGCCCACGGCGTCGATCTCATCGATGAAAACAATGCTGGGCGCGCTCTTTTTGGCCTGTTCAAACAAATCGCGGACACGGGAAGCACCCACGCCGACGAACATCTCTACAAAGTCGGAGCCGGAGATGGAGAAGAACGGCACACCGGCCTCGCCCGCGACGGCTTTGGCCAGCAGGGTCTTACCGGTTCCAGGAGGGCCCATGAGCAAAACTCCCTTGGGAATACGGGCGCCCAGCGCATTGAACTTGCCGGGGTCCTTCAGGAACTGGACGATCTCCTCCAGTTCCTCCTTTTCCTCATCGGCGCCGGCCACATCATCAAAGGTAACACGGTTGTGGGGATCCTGCTGCTTGGGCTTCAGCTTGGCAAAGGCCATGGGGTTGCCCCCGCCGCCAGAGCGCTTCATGAGGATATACCAGAAACCGCCCATGAGCAGCACGGTGAGCAGCAGCGGCAGCATATCAAACCACCATGGCATCGCCTCGGCAGCATCATAATACTGCTTGATGGGGGCATCGGGATGCTCGGCATTATACTCATCTACCAGGGCGTGGGTATCCTGCAGGAACAGGCTGAGATTCGGCACACTGTAGGTGATGGTGGTCTTTTTCTCATCATTGAGCTGCATGGTCAGCTCGCCGGTGCCAAAATCCAGCTCATACTCCGCCACCTGCTCATTCTTAAAGTAATCGATGATGGTGCGGTACTCCACCTTGGGCTGGGCGGTATTCATGCTGAAAATGCGGACCGCCATGTAGAAGAACAGCGCGATGAGCACTACCGGGACGATCCAGTTTCTCTTTTTGGGTGACAATGACTTCACTCCTGTCTTGGGCAGATTTGATTATTCGTGGGAATAAACGCTGGGGGAAAGGACGCCGATGTAGGGCAGATTGCGGTATTCCTCGGCGTAATCGAGACCGTAGCCCACCACAAAGGCATCGGGAATGGTGTAACCGACATAATCGGCGTAGATCTCCTGCTCCCGGCGGGCGGGCTTATCCAGCAGCACGCATACCTTCAGGGAGGCGGGATTGCGCTCCTTGAGCATCTTGGTGAGCTGGTGCAGGGTGTTGCCGGTATCCAGAATGTCCTCCACGATGAGGACATTGCGGCCGGCGATATCGGAATTAAGATCCTTGGCCACATGGATATTGCCGGAGGAGGTGGTGCCGCTGCCGTAGCTGGAAACGGACATAAAATCGATATTGATCTGGCGGTCGATCTGGCGCATGAGATCGGTGACGAAAACGATGGCGCCATTGAGGATACCGACGATTAAAAGATCCTTGCCCTCATAGTCCTTTGTGATCTGCTCGCCCAGGCGTTTGCATACGCCCTGCAGCTCCACCTCATTGAACATTACCTTGCAGATGTCCTTATCCATTCTCATGGTGTTTTTTCCTCCTGGCACTCAATTATCACATATTGTCCGGTTTTTTCGGTCACAGCAGCGCGGGAATCGCTGCCGAGGCCCTCGGCCCACAGCACACCGTTATCATCCGCCAGTACCGCCAAAGCGGGGCGCAGCGGCGCCGGAATGCCGGCGGCGGCCCAGGCCTCTCCCAACGGGAGCGGCTTCCCTGTTTTGGCTGTGCGGATGCGGTCGCCGGGGCGGCGGGTACGCAGAACCGAATTATCTATTATCTTATCACAATCCACCACATTTTTTAAGAGGGAAATGTTAAATTTTTCGGACTGTTTCGCAACTATTTTGTTGCAAAGCGTCAGTTTTATCCGTTTTTGCCGGCCAAAGGGCAGAATGACAACCTTTTGCGGCAAGGGGAACGGCACCAAAACCGGCGGGATGCCCCCCGGCGGCTGGTAACTCAAGAACGCCCAGCTGCCCTCGGCGATGAGGTACCAGGCCCGCTCTGCGATATCCAGCTTGCCGCCGGAGCGGAGGGTCTCCTTCATGCGCGCCAGCACAGCGGCCGAACGGGGCAGGCCATGCTGCTCCAACAGGCGCAGCAGCAGCCGGTCGCAGACCGGCTCCGGCAAGGCCAAAAGGCCCTGCCGATCCAGGGTGCCGCCTGCGGCGGCACCCTGCAGCTGCTGCGCCGCGCTCTCGGCGAGCTGCTCGGTGAGGGCCCACTGGGCGGCCAGCTGGGGCAGCATACGGGCCATGGCCCCGGTAAAGTTCGGGTTCAATTCGCGAAGCCGCGGCAAAATATCGTGCCGAACGCGGTTGCGGGTATAGTCGTCGGAAAGATTGGTGCTATCGGTGCAGTAGGGCTGGCCCAGCAGGGCCAGGTATTCCTCTACCTCGGCGCGGGTCACATCCAGCAGAGGACGGACGATGTTGCCCCGGATGCGGGGGATGCCGCACAGCCCGTGCAGACCGGTGCCCCTTATCAGGTTCATCAGCACCGTTTCAATGGTATCATCCAGGGTATGGGCGGTGGCGATGCGCCCCCCCTCCCCTGCCGTTTCGGCAAAAAATGCATAACGGGCGTCGCGGCCGGCTTCCTCCACCGAAAGGTGGTTTTCCAGCGCCAGGGCGGCGGCATCAATATGGCGGACAGCATAGGGCAGTCCCAGCTGCCCGGCCAGCTCCCGCACAAACTGCTCGTCCCGGTCGGCTTCAGCGCCGCGCAGCCCGTGGTGAATGTGGCAGACGATCAGCTCCCAGCGGTATTCCTCCCGCAGGACAGCCAAAAAGCGTAAAAGAGCGACAGAATCCGCGCCGCCGGAGACCCCGACAGCGATCCTGTCGCCCTGGGTAAACAGGGAATATTGGCGCAGGGCCAAAAGTGCCTTTTGCTCCAGCGGTGTGCTCATTCGCGGTTGCGATCCACGCTGAAGAACCGGGTATAACGGCCATCCCACCGCAGGTTGATGGAGCCGGTCTCGCCGTGGCGGTTCTTGGCCACGATACACTCGGCTTCCGACTGGTCGTCCCGGTCTTTTTCGTAGTAGGCTTCCCGGTACAGGAACAGCACAATATCGGCATCCTGCTCGATGGAGCCAGATTCACGCAGATCGGAAAGCATGGGGCGGTGGTCGCTGCGGCTTTCCGGACCACGGGAAAGCTGCGACAGTGTGATGACCGGTACATTCAGCTCCTTGGCCATAATTTTCAGGCTCCGGGTAATCTCGGAGACCTCCTGCACACGGTTATCGCTGCGGCGGCCGGTGCTCATCAGCTGCAGATAGTCGATAACGACAAGGCCCAAATTCCGCACACGGCGCAGCTTGGCCTTCATCTCCGCCACGGTAATACCGGCGGTGTCATCCATGTAGAGGGGCGCCGCGCCAAAGAGGGGGGAAAGATCGGCCACCTTGCCCCAGTCCTCGGTGGAAAGCTCACCGGTGAGGAGTCTACGACTGTCGATACCGCCCTCCGAAGCGAAAAGACGGTTCATCAGCTGCTCACGGCTCATTTCCAGCGAGAAGATGGCGACGGTCTTTTTGCCCCGCAGCGCCACATTGGCGGCGATATTGAGGGCGAAGGCCGTTTTGCCCATGCCGGGGCGGGCCGCCACCAGGATAAGGTCGGATTTATTAAGGCCGGTGATGGTACGGTCCAGGTCGCCGTAGCCGGTGGAAATCCCCAGGTAATCGGCCCGGTTTTCGCCGGAAAGGCGCTGCAAATGGTCAAAGGTCTCCAGCACCACGCGGGAAACCGGGATCAGGCTATCGTTATTGTGGCCGTTGCGGATATCATAGATCCGCTGCTCGGCATATTCCAGGAGCCCCTCCGGCTGGGCCGTGGGGGCTTCCGCCTGCTCTATGATATCCCGGGAGGTGGTGATGAGCGCCCGCAGGTGGTACTTACTTTGCAGGATATTGGTATAGGCCTCCAAATTCCGCACCGAAGGCACCATCTGCGCCAACTGGGCCAAGTAGGCCTTGGTCTCCTCCGGGGTGGAGAAAATCTCCTCCCGCACAGCGGCCTCCATCACCGTGACGATATCGATGGGCTCACCCAGGGTAAACTTTCCGGAGATTACCTCAAAGATCTTGCGGTGCTGCTCCCGGTAGAAAAACTCCGGACGCACCAGCCGCACCAGATCCGGCACGCAGCCGGCGTCCAGCAGGGCGGCGCCCAGCACCGATTGCTCCGCCTCCAAACTGAAGGGCAGACGGCTCTCGGTGGTCATGTAATCCGCGGGCATGGGGGTCACTCCTTTTCTGTAGGTGGTTTGGGGGCACTCCTGGGCAAGGATATCAGCTGGAATCATTCTTCCCCGACAACCACAAATACATTGGCGGAAACGCCGTTATAGATCTTGACCTCGATGGTGTAGGAGCCAAAGGCCTTGATATCGTCCTTCAGCACGATCTTGCGCTTTTCCAAAGTGACGCCCAGCTGCTTTTCTATGCCCTCAGCAATCTCCTTGGCGGTGACGGAGCCGAACAGCTTGCCGTTGGCGCCGGCCTTGGCGGTCAGCTTCACGGTCCTGCCGTCAATGGCGGCCTTCTGCTCCTCGGCGGCCTTCTGCTCCTCCGCCAGGCGGTAGGCCTTGGCGGCCTCGCGATTTTTCAGCTCGTTCATGGCGCCGGCATCGGCGGGGATGGCCAGGCCTCTCTTCAGCAGGAAATTGCGGGCGTAGCCATCGGCTACCTCCACCAGCTCGCCCTTTTTACCGGTTCCTTTTATATCCTGTTTCAGTACTACTTTCATGCATCTTTTCCTCCCTTGGGGTTTTCTTCATAATACCGGTCGATGGCGACCAGCAGCTGCTGGCGGCAATCCTCCAGTGTAATATCTTTGATCTGCGCGCCCGCCATGGTTTGGTGGCCGCCGCCGCCCATCCCTTCCAGGATGAGCTGAACATTGATGGCACCCATACTGCGGGCCGAAATATTCACGGCGCCGTCCTGCTCATACAGCACAAAGGAAGCATCCACCCCGCTGATGCCCAAAAGGTCATCGGCGGCCTGCGGCGCCACTACCCGGATGCCCTCCACATTGGCGCCGGAGGTGCAGCTGATGGCACAGCCGCGGTATACCTCCGCGGCACTCACCAGGCGGCTGCGCTCCTGGTAGCTTTCCATGCTGGAGGCGAACAGCTTGCGGACCGCCACGGTATCGGCGCCCATGCGGCGCAGGAAAGCCGCAGCTTCAAAGGTCCGCACGCCGGTGCGCAGGATAAAGCTCTTGGTATCCAGCATGATACCGGCCAGCAGGGCCTCGGCCTCCGCCACGCTGATGCGCAGCTTGCCTTCCTTGAAATACTGCACCAGTTCGGCCACCATTTCGCTGGCGGAGCTGGCATACGGCTCGTGGAAAAAGATGATAGCGTTATCTATGTGCTCCACCATCTTGCGGTGGTGATCGATGACGATAACATTGCGGCAGGCTTCGTAGATCTCCCGACTTTCCAGGATGGAAGGAATATGGGTATCCACTACCACCAACAGGGTATTGCGGCCCACCATATCCAGCCCCTGCGCCGGAGAAACAAAGGCGTCCTCGTAGCGTTTATCCTGCTGCAGCATATGGCGGTACAGCGGCTGCGCCAGGCTCTTTTCGGTATCCAGCACAATGGAACAGGGCTTGCCCAGTGTGGAAAGGCCGGCGTACATGCCAATGGCCGCGCCCAGGCAGTCCAAGTCGGCAAAGCGGTGGCCCATGATGAGGATATTATCGCAGGTGGTGGCCACTTCGGTAATGGCGTTGGCCATAATACGGGCGCGCACCTTATTGCGCTTTTCCACCCCGCGGCCGGTGCCGCCAAAAAACTCATAGCCGTTCTTCTGCCGCAGCGCCACCTGGTCGCCGCCGCGGCCCAGGGCCATATCCAGCGCCTGGCGGGAGATGGTCTCGCTCTCATGCAGGCTGGCCGCCATGGGCGAAACACCGATGGACATGGTCGCGTTGTTGCGGTCGCCGGTATCCACTGCCCGGATGGCATTGAGAATGGGGAAGCGGTCCTCAATGACCCGCTTCATATAGCGCTCCTCCACCACCGCAAGGAAGCGGTCGCGGTCCAGCTTTTTTACCAGGCCGTGGTTTTCCTCGGCAAAGGTCTCGATGATATGCTCGATCTGCCCCATGGTGCGGCTGCGCTCGTTTTCCTTGGCATCGGTAAACAGCTCGGAGTAGTTATCAATGAGCATGGTAAGCACATAGGGCCGGGAATCAAAGTATTCCTGGGTATAGTGCTTCAGGTCGTTATCATCCACCAGGCAGATGATGGTCAGCGGCTCCTTGGTGGAGCTGGAGTGCATGAGGAACACGGTGTAGTGCCGCTCCCCTATCACGATATCCCGGCCTTCGGCGCTGCTTTCGGCCTGCCAATCCAGTCCGGGTACCAGCTCCGCTATATTATGCCCAAACAGCTCCTGCCCGGGGAACACCCCCTGCTTGGCGGGGGGATTGCTCCACACCACCTCACCGCTTTCCCGCACGATGAGGGACGGCATGGGCAGGGACAGCACGGCGTCGCTCATGATGTGCTCCAACGAATCCTTCAATCTTCCAAAGCGGCGGCGGTTCTGCCGGGTGATAACGGTCATCCAGATGATGCACCCAAGGGAGAGCAATGCCCACGCCCCCAGGCAGATATAGAACAGGGTCATATCGTAGCGGGAGGTGACGGCGGCCATCAGGCCGCAGGCCACTATCAGCGCCGCAAGAATAGGACGATATTGGTTCAATCGCTCCTGCATAAGATCCCTCCGTTTCGGTCGTTGGATCAGTCCTGCCGCGGGTGCGGCCGGGAAAAATGGATATAGCTTCTCACTTTACGCTCCATTATACCACGCCCGCCCGCAAAAGGAAAGCACTATCTTACACGGGGCGGGGTTTTCATTTGGGCGCCGGTGTGCTAAAATAGCGGCAGAAGGAGCCTTCGCTTGGTATGGACACCGGCCATACATCGGGCGCCCCTCCGCTTTAGTCGTGCTGACCCTTGCGGGCAGCCCTCCCCGCTGCGGAGCGCCCGCCTTTCTCCACCCGCAAGGCCCATGTTTTTCCGCGAAGGTATTTGCTGCAGCATCCCGGCTTCCTGCGCCCCGCGCCGTGCTGCCCCCTACGGGGGGCAGCACGAACCCGCCCCTACGGGGCGGGCAGGCCGGCCCATAGGGCCGGCCGCGCGGGGCGCGCAGCGGGACCCTGCAAAAATTTTAACATGTGATGCAACAAAATCCGCCGCCAGCGACACTATTATGGTGAAAGCCGGTTGGGGCGGCATCACAAAAGGAAGGTGCGTTATGACCATCACCCAGCTGGTGACCCAGGCGCAGGCAGGCAGCCGGGCTGCCTTTGGTGAGCTGTACGAAAGCCTGGCCGGCGACCTGTACCGCATGGCGCTGTATACCCTGGGCAGCCAGCAGGATGCCGAGGACGCCGTGGCGGATACCTTTGCCGAAGCGTGGAAGGGCATAAAAAACCTGCGGGAGCCAGAGGCGTTCCGCAGCTGGATGTTCCGCATCCTTTCCGCCCGGTGCAAACGGCAGGTCGCCCAAATCGTGACCCGCAAAAAGGAAATAGACCTGGACAGCTACTACGAAACCGCCGAGGAAGCGATGCCGGAAACAGCCACTCGCCGGGCAGAGCTGCGTGAGGCGCTGGGCACCCTCTCCCCGGAGGAGCGGCAGATCGTGTTGCTCTCGGTGCTGGAGGGCTACACCATGCGGGAGATTGCGAGCATGCTGGAGATGCCGCAGGGTACGGTGAGCAGCAAGCTCTCCCGTTCGCTGAAAAAGCTGCGGCTGCAATTACAAGATACCGATGGAAAGGAGGCGGCAAGGTGAAGGACGAGCGTAAAACAGAACGGAATACCGAGTGGAACGACGAGGCGGAAGCTGACCGCGACTTTCTTCGGGAAAAGCTGAAAAATGCAGGCGATCCGGCACTGCCCGCTTCCCTTTCCGCTGCGGCGCTGTTTGAGCGAATGGACGCCGCAGATCAACAGGCTGCCGCCCCAAAGAAAAAGGGGGGCGCGATATGGCTGCAGTGGCGGCGCTGGGGCAGCATTGCCGCTGTGCTGGTACTGGCGGCAGGCACTGCATTCCTGTTGCAGAACAGCTCCTTGCAAAACAAGGCCTCGCAGGACGAGTCGAGCTATGACGCGGCATTGGCGCCGAATGAGGCGGAGAACCAAGACCAGTGGAACGGCGCGGCGACCGGCGGGCCGCCGCCCGGCGGACTGATGATGGCTCCCCCGCCGAACCCCAGTACGGCAGGCGGCGACGGCAGCGTGAAAAAGGAGTATGCCACCGATGAGATTGACTCGGATCGCGGTCTGTTCGAGGAGTTCAAGAGTAAGATCGTCTCGGTGGGAGAACAGCCCATTCCGGACATGATGGATTATGACGCAATGGCTGCCGTTTCCTCGCAGCTTTTCGGGAACGACTACGAGCAGGCAATCGCTATGTTTTATGACAGCGGCGAGCGCTGGGAGGGCTGCGAACTGCCCACAAGCTGTGCCCACTACTTTATGCTGGATAAGGCGCTGTATGGCTTTTTCCCCGAAGAAAACCGAGTGGTGGACTATAGCGGAGCATGCGCCACGGTGCTGAATGAGGACGAGGCGGCGATGCTCTCGGCGATTTTGCAGATTGAGTTTACGGCGAAAACCGAATAATGGATTTCCCCTCGCGGCGGAGTGAGCGATCCCCCCGCCGCATTTTTTACACCCTCGCAGCATATCATACCGGTAGTGGGGACAAACATCCCTCAGCCGGTGCAGCATCCCGGCGCCGCGCCCCCGCACGGGCGGCCCGCCCCTATGGGGCGGAGGAAGCGGTACCCCCTGTGGGGGCACCGCTTCGCGGGGCGCGGCCTGCCAGGGATTCTGCCCCGCACATTCCAGCCATGGAGGAAAAGTCTATGAAAGCCGATTGGGGACTGCTGGGCGGCGCTGCCGCCGCTATGCTGGCGCTGCCGCTGCTGGTACTGGCCTGGAGCGGCACCCCGCTGGGCACCGGTCTGCCCAATGTAACCACATCCGATCCCACCCGGCAGCAAAGCAACATCCTCCCCGGCACCGACCGCGAGGAACCGGAAGAGCCACCAGCCGATACCTTCTCCGTTCTCCCCTCCTTCCGCATCCTGGATGAAACCACCGGCCAGGTGGCGGAAATCCCCGCAGCGGACTATGTAGCCGGGGCCATCGCGGCGGAAATGCCCGCCTCCTACGAAGAAGATGCCCTCATCGCGCAGGGCATGGCCGCCTACACCAATGCCCACTACCTGGCGGCACTCCGCCGGGCCGATCCCCCGGAGGAGCTGAACGGCGCCGATTTCTCTGCCGATCCCGCCAAGCGGCTAGGCTATGTCACCGATGACACCATGAAAGCCATGTGGGGCGACCACTACAAAGCCTACCGTGAAAAAATCACCAAGGCCGCCGAAAAAGCCATGCGATACCTCATCACCTACGAAGGCCAGCCCATCGTGGCGGCGTATTTTGCCATCAGCGCCGGAAAAACCACCGAAGACGCCGGAAATGTGTGGGAGGGTCCCCTTCCCTACCTCACCCCCGCCGATAGCCACTGGGATAAAGAAGCCGCCGGGTACCGCAGCACTGTCACCATCACCGCCGCCGAACTGCGCAAAAAGCTGACCGCCCAGTCCATCCTCACCGGACAAAAGCCGGAAGAATGGCTCAAGGTCCTCACCCGCAGCGAGGCCGGGTATGTCACAGCAGTGCAGGCCGGCGACCGCGTGTTGACCGGCCAGCAGCTGCGCACCCTGCTGGGGCTGCGCAGCGCCGCCTTCACCGTGGAATACAAAAACGAGCTTTTCACCTTTGATGTGCTGGGCTACGGACACGGGGTGGGGCTCTCTCAGGCCGGGGCACAGTACCTGGCACAGCACGGCAAAAACTATCAGGAGATTCTGCTGCACTACTACCCCGGCGCCGCCCTTACCCCCGCCGCGCAAAAATAATCCAATTTCCGCTTGACGAACCCCCTCCCGATATGATAATATACTGGAGTACGATATAAAGCCGTGGAGAGGTGTCCGAGCGGTTTAAGGAGCCGGTCTTGAAAACCGGTGACTCGATAGAGCCATGGGTTCGAATCCCATCCTCTCCGCCAACACCTCCGACAGTAATTCGTAGCCCTTGGAGATGTACCCAAGTGGTGAAGGGGCTCCCCTGCTAAGGGAGTAGGGTGCGAAAGTGCCGCGAGGGTTCAAATCCCTCCATCTCCGCCACAAGAAAAGCCCAGTTTCAAGCGAAAAACTGGGCTTTTCTTTTTTGCTTATCACTCACAAAATAACAGTAAAATTCCCCGGTCAATGCCGGGGAATTTTATTCCTTCGGCCAAAAATGCCATCTAGAGCGCTTATGGCTTATTTCTCCATCCGCAGCGCTACCCTCCGCCCCACCGCAAAGGGCTTGCAGTGCTCCACACCGGCGGCCATCCGCAGGGCCCTGGCCCCATCGGTGATCACCAGCCCCGAAACATCCTTTACCCCATAGCAGGCAAAGCCTGGCCACAGCGGTGCGCACGGCCCCACCACAATATTTCTGCTTTCCATTCCCTGCGGAATGCCGGAAGGCAGCGCCGCCATCTCGGCCAGCACAGCAAAAGCTCCCCCGGGCGGGGAGCTTTTTTTGCACGGGTCTGCTATTATTTTTTGCGGAGAACAACAGCGGAACCAAGAAGTGCCATAACGGCGGCCGCGGCGGCCACGCCTACAAAGTCATTGGCGCCGGTGGTGGGGTTCTTCTCGGGCTCGGTCTTGGGGGTGTCCCCGGTGGGGGTGATGATGACGATGGTAGATGCATTCTCATCCTTGCCGTTACCAGTGGGGTCAAGAGTGAGTTGTTTATTAGACTTCCATTCCATAACATCAGTAAGTTTGATTTCTTCCCCACTCTTGTTCTGGATGGAGGAATTTTCAGAAATGCTATCCCAGCCTTCGGGAATCACATACATGGCAGCGGTATTTGCGCTCTTGGTATTGCCGCCAACAATGAGATTTATTGCATTGGTCTTCTGGTGAGGGCCAAAGTACAAACCAACATTCTTGGTGCTGGTATCGCCAGCCTGCTTGGAAATATCAAATTTGTTATCGGTAGCAGTAAGCTTTGTGGTAACCTCCCACTGAGAAATACGCTCAAACTTGACAGGGCGGGTGCCGGTAACCTTGTTATTGGTGAAGGTAATGCTGGTGAGGGAGCGGAAGTCATCACTTTGATTTAGGGTATCATTCTTAATTCCGTTGCCATTACCCGGCCTTACCCAAATGGGGTTGGAATTGTTGGCATCAGATGTATTGGTGTAATTGGTAAATGTGCAGCCATTGAATGTTAATTCCTGTGCAGAAACATAGCCAATAATCAGGCCATTGAATGTGCAGTTTTTAAACTCCAAGTTACCAAGCAAGCTCCAGGGTGAGGTCCAAGTCTGATATGTAAAGTTAAATACTCCGTTGAATTCAATTCCCTCAAACCGGACATTTGTGTACGCAGGAACGCCTAGCAAAAGACTTGTGGCAAGGCCATCGATAGAAGCATAGCCCTTAACATTGTTGGTAATCGTTCCATTAACAAAAACTATATTCCTGCCAACTGCTGCATCACTGTACTGTCCACTCTTTGCACCTGGCGCCGCATATGTATTCAGCTTTGTATTATCAGTGGTTTTGTCGGCAGTGCCCTGTGTTCCGCTTCCAAGAACGCCATTGGTATCATAGCTATAATTGCCAACGGTGACATAGATAGTGCCGTTATTGGCATTCTGGGCAGCGATGTATTCATCACGAGTCATTTTTTCAAACTGTTCGCGTGTGTAAGGCTTGTCTCTAGAACCGTCGCCCTCCTCCGCCATAGCGGTGACCGGCAGCATGACGGCCAGCATGAGCAGCGCCAGCACAACACTTAAAAGCTTTTTCATTAGAATAAACCTCTCTTCTTTTTTATTTTTCCCGCAGGTGGGGTTGTGTTTGCGGAGCAAACACAAAAATATCCCCATGGGGATATAAGAACAGGATAAGACTACCACTTTTGGGCAGGGGATGTCAACCTAAATGAGAAATTTTGGGGAGGTGCACAAATCCTTGTGTAATTTTTATGCAAAACAGAAGAGCAGCGCCGCAGCGCTGCCCTTTGCAGGAGAAAATCCGGGATATCAAATCATTGCTTTGTTACTTGCAGAGGGGGCTTTCCTTGGGCCGGGTGAAGTATTCCTTGGTGAGTTTGAGAACGACCGGGGAAAGCAGTGCCACTGCAATGAGGTTGGGGATGGCCATCATACCATTGAAGGTTTCGGCGATGCTCCAGAGGAGATCGAGCTTGACGGTGGCACCGATAATGGCAACCAGGGAATAGATGACCATGAAGGGCTTGATGACCTTTTCACCGAAGAGGTACTCGCTGCAGCGGGCACCGTACAGGCCCCAGCCCAGGATGGTGGTGAAGGCGAAGCAGCACATGGCCACGGCGGTGAAAATGGTGATCCAGTTGCCGTAGGTGCTGGTAAAGCCGCTGATGGTCAGCTCCGCGCCGGCATCCGAGCCGAATGTGATGGGCACGCCGCTGCACAGGATAACAAGCGCAGTAAAGGTGCAGATGATGATGGTATCCACAAATACCTCAAAGACACCGAACAAACCCTGCTGCACCGGATCATTGACCTCGGCGCCGGCGTGAGCGATGGAGGCGGTACCAAGACCAGCCTCATTGGAGAAGATGCCGCGGGCAACACCCTTCTGCACGGCGGTAAACATGGCGCCCACTACACCGCCGGTAACGGCAGTGGGGTTGAACGCCCCCTGAATGATAGAGGAGAAGGCGGTGGGCAGGTTTTCGATGTGCATAACGATTACGCCCAAGCCCAGTACCACATACAAAAGCGCCATAATGGGAACCAAACGCTCCGCCACATGACCGATGCGCTTGATGCCGCCCAGCAGGATCATACCGACCAGAACGGTGATGACGATGCCGAGGATGAGATTGAGGGTGGCGGTGCTGCCGGCTTCCATTACGCCAAAGCTGATGAGGGCGGTATCGATGGAGGCGACGATGGTATTGACCTGGGTGGCGTTGCCGGTGCCGAATACCGCAAAGATGCCGAAGATGGAGAAGAGCACGCCCAGCCATTTCCACTTCTTGCCCAGGCCGTTCTGGATATAATACATGGGGCCGCCGACCCAGTCGCCGTGTTTATTCTTCTGGCGGTAGTGGACGGCCAGCGTGACCTCGCTGTACTTGGTCACCATACCCAGCAGGGCGGAGATCCACATCCAGAAAACAGCGCCGGGGCCGCCGATGGCGATAGCGCCTGCCACACCGGCGATATTGCCGGTGCCGACGGTAGCTGCCAAGGCGGTGCAGACCGCCTGAAAAGGGGTGACGGCGCCGTGACCAGCCTCGGTGGAGCGATGGAACAGCTTACCGATGGTATTCTGCCACACGGTGCCGAACTTGCGGAACTGGAGGAAACCGGTGCGGATACTGAGGTACAGACCCACGCCGAAGATGAGCACCATGGCGGGCACACCCCACACGATGCCATTGACGGTAGAATTGATACTGCTGATGGTTTCAAGCATTTACGATACTTCCTTTCTCTACACAATTTTTTACGGGATTTGTGCGGGAAAGGGTATAAAAAAACGCCCCCGCCCCTGCACTTCGGCATAAGGACGAAAGCGAAAAACGCCTGCGTGGTACCACCTTACTTCGCTCCGCCCTCGCAGGCGGCAGCCTTATGGGTGCCAAGGACACCCTGCCGCTGTAATGGGCGGCGCCCAGCGCAGCCTACCGGGGTTCCCTTTCGGTGCGCGGCTCCGGGAGAGCTTCATACAAAACCACACCCGCGCCTCTCACCAACCGGCTGCTCTCTTTGGGGGATCCTTGTACTACTAATTCCCTTCGTTGCTTTTTATTATGTTGCATATTGTAGCGGATGAAAGCGGGAATGTCAACGGGTTTGACGCATTTTTTGTAGTTTTTCCAAATCACAAATTCATCTTAGCAGGCTTTTTGATAAAAAAGACGGTAGAAAGGCTGGAAATATGAAAGTTTCTCATTGAAATTCCTGCAACATGGAGATTTTTTGACGGAAGCCTTGCTATAACTATACTGCTGTGGTATAATATAAGTAGCCGGAACACCCGGTGAGAAAGGATGAAAAATGATATGGCAATGAATATAACAGAACTGCACGCGGAAAATTTTGAACAGGAAGTAGTAAATGCCGACCGACCGGTGTGCATCGACTTTTGGGCGCCATGGTGCGGTCCCTGCCGGATGCTTTCGCCGGTCATCGAGGAGCTGGCGGCGGAGGAACCGGCCATCAAGTTCTGCAAGGTGAATGTGGATGACGAGCCGGGGCTGGCGGCCCAGTTTGGGGTCAGCAGCATCCCGACGCTGATCTTCAGCAAAAACGGCGCGCTGACCGGCCGCACGGTGGGCTTCCGGCCCAAGGAAGAGCTGCTGGAGCTGATCGACGGGATCAAGGACTAAAACTTTATAAAAATACCCCCGGTCACTGCGGCCGGGGGGTGTTTTTCTTTATTCTGTTTATTCGGTTTTCTCCGGAGCGGGCTGTTCCGCGTACTGGTGCGGGGTGCCGCTGCCAGGGTAGCAATCCACCAGGGCACGATACATCAGCGGCCACACATGCTCGCTGACATCCCTGGTGCCGCGGTGCTCGCTATCGTAGGGCAGCACCTCCAGTACCTTAAGATTGACGGTGGTGGGCTGCCAGGGGAAATTCTTGAGGATCTTTTCGGTATTTTCGATGACGCAGACCACGATGGGGACTTTGGCCTTTTGGGCGATCTTGAAAGCGCCATTGCGGAAGGGCAGCAGCGGCTCCTCGGTTTTATTGGTTTGGCCCTCCGGGTAGATGCCCATGGAAACGACATTCTCATCCAAAAGCTCCACCGCTTCATTGATGGTCTTGACAGCGGCGCGGTTATCCTCGCGGTCCAGCGGCAGGCAGAAGCACATATGCATGAGCTTATTGACGATGGGGATCTTGAAATTTTCCTTTTTGGAGATGAATGCCAGGGTGAATTCCGAAAGCTCCGCCATGGTGAGGACAGGATCAAAAATGGTGCGGTGGTTGCTGACCAGCAAAAAGCGGGTATCGTGTGGGATCTTCTCCCGGCCGGTGACATTGACCCGCACCCGCAGCAAGAACATACCCACCTGCACGATGTTGGTCATGAGCCAGTGGTAGAAGCGGGTCCTGCGGTCGGCGGGGCGATCGATACGGATGAATACTGACAACAGCGCCACCAGCAGCAAAAAAATAATAATGCAGCCCAGTGTATAGCCCACGGCCAACAGAATGCCAAGAATGGGGCCGATGCTGTGGAGGATGCAGGTATAGACGGCCAGGCCGATACCCAGCAGGATGAGAATGGTGAGGATCAAGGGAGTCCCTCGCTTTCAGGTGGATGATGGATAAGAATAAAAAAGGAAAGATTAAGATTTCCTTAAGGTATAGTATCTATTCTATCGAAAAGATTTTGATTTGCAAGGGATTTTTCCGTTAAATTTTCGTAAACGATGGCATGGGCTTGCATTTTACGAGGTATAGCGGTATACTATCGGCGGAATAACCGTTCTGAAAATACATTTACAGGAGGTATTGTGATGAATCATATTGACGCAAAAGGCAAGGCCTGCCCCATGCCCGTAATGATTGCCAAAAAAGAGATGGATACCGGCTGCGAGGCGCTTTCCATCACGGTGGATAATGCCATAGCCGTACAGAATCTGAGCCGCCTGGCGGAGAGCCAGGGCTTTGCCGCCGAGACCGCCGAGAAGAACGGCTGCTATACCATTACCATGCACCGCACCGGCGCGCCGGCCCAGGAGATGCCTGAGGAGCTGCTGAACTGCGCTGTGCCCGCCGCGAGCGACTATGTGGTATTTGCCGGGCGGGATGTCATCGGTGAGGGCGACCCGGAGCTGGGCCATTCCCTCATCAAGATGTTCTTCTACACCCTGAGCGAGAAGCCTGACCTGCCTTCCGCCATCTGCTTTATGAACAATGGCGTGCGGCTGGTGACTGAGAACGAGCAGACCATAGAGCACCTGAAGGTACTGGAAGCAAAGGGCGTCAAGCTGATTGTGTGCGGCACCTGCCTGAATTTCTACGGGCTGACCGACATGCTGCAGTGCGGCACCATCGGCAACATGTATGACATTGTGGAGACCATGACCAAGGCGGGCAAGGTCATCACCGTGTAAGCAAAAAGAAACAGTTCTTCCCCCGGCCGAAAGGTTGGGGGAGTTTTGCTGGGGGCGGGTAGGCGCAAGACGGCCGCAGGCCGCCCCGGCTGCGCCGGGGCCAGCGGGCTTCGCCCGCTGAGATCGCCCTTTGGGCGATCTGGCCTGCGGCCGAAACCAGTACCCTGCAGGGGCCGGCGGTGTCATATTTTACAGGAATGTGAACATTTTACACCATTTGCCCCGGAGTGTGGCATGACATCTTGATTTTATGAAGGCGGACCGCTATACTATTGATATTGAAAATCCGCCGGCACAAAATGCCGGCACAAATTATCTTTTTCCGAGGTCAACACCCTATGACAAAGCTGAAAGATTTTTTGCACAAGCGGCCCTCCGCATGGTATATGCTGTATATCCCGGTATATCTGCTGCTGTTTTTCATTGTGGAGCAGCTGGTACCCTCCACCTGCGATTACTGGGTGAGCTACCTGCCGCTGGATGATCTGATCCCCTTTTGCGAGTACTTTGTTGTTTTCTACTGCTTGTGGTATCCGCTGCTTATCGCCACGGCCATTTATCTTTTTGTCAATGATGACCACAGCTTTCGGCTGTACGGATGGTTTATCATCATTGCCTTTACCGGGACGCTTTTATTCTGCCTGATTTTCCCCAATGGACAGAACCTGCGCCCGGCCGAATTTACCGATCCGAACATCTTTACCTGGCTGGTGGGGCGGCTGTACCATGCTGATACCAACACCAATGTCATCCCCAGTATGCATGTACTGGGCTGCATGGCCGCCGTCTTTGGGCTGTTCCGCTGCTGCTGTACCCCACGCTGGGCCAAAATCGGTGTCATTATCCTGACGGTGCTTATCAATGCCTCCACGGTGTTCATCAAGCAGCACAGCATCCTGGATGTTATCATTGCGCTGATCGTCAGCGTGGTGCTGTACTTTGTGGTGTTCCGGTGGATGGATAAACGCATCGGCGGCACACCGCTGCCCCTGCCGGAGGATGCCAAGACCTGATCCCTCAGAACAAAAGAGAACCTCCCCTGACTTTCCGGTCAGGGGAGGTTTTTGCGTATTTATTTGTTTTGGGCCAGCCAGTCCATACGGCCGATGCGTTTTCTCAGAAGCCCAGTTAGTTCCTCCATTATTTTTCTTTTGTTTTATGATATGCCAGCCGCTCGCCGCCATCTGCCAGGTAGATGATGCCGCACTGATGAAAGCCGTTTTTGGCAAGGCAGCCCTGCATGGGCAGATTGATGCGATGGGTGTCGGCGCGGAGGTTGGGGTGCTGCTGCCAGCACCACGCCAGACAAAAGCTGCACACGCCGCCCCGGTGCGCCCCCACGCCCAGCCGGTGGATGACGCCGTAGGGTTTCTCATCCAGCCAGGTGCCCTGGTAGATTTTACGGTAGGTGGGTTCTTCCCCTACAGTGAAGCAGAATACCGCCAGCGGGGTGCCATTATCATCGCAGCAGAGATAGCTCTGCCCTTTGGTGATATCCTCTGTCACCAGTTCCCGGCTGGGGTAGCCGCCGCCCCACTGCTGGTCATTGCCGTTTTGGCGCATATACTGCCGGGCGTGGTCGTACAGGGCCATAGCGGCGTCTAAATCTTCTATTTGAGTGGGGCGAATAAACATCAGTAATCTCTCCTTTGCGGGGGCATATTCTTTGTGATGGGGATACTATAGCACACGGGAAAAGCCGGTGCAAGGGGGAAGTATGGAGCTCGCCGGCATTTCGCCCTTTGGGGCGAAATGCCGGTGGGCCCCTGCCCTTAGCAGGAAGCCACGGGGGTGCAGGGAGTACGGAAAGGCCGCCGGCGGAGCCGACGGCCAAAATGCTCATGTGCGGTTTTTAGATGGTTTCGTCCCGGCCAGCTTTCTGTCCGGCCAGCAGGGCCACCATGCAGGTAAACAGGATATACCCCAGGCCGATGTTCCAGTTGGGGGTCAGATCATGCAGCCAGCCCACCACCAGCGGACCTGTAGCGGCCAGCGCATAGCCTACCGACTGTGCAAAGCCGGAAAGCCGGGCGGCATCCACAGCGTTTTTGGCACGGAAGCCCATGAGCGCCAGTCCCATGCTGAAGGCGCAGCCGTTGGCGAGGCCCAGGATGATGGTGGCAGCGACCTGCGCCGCGGCCGCGGAGGAGGCCATCAGGGTGGTGATGCCGATGATATTGAGGATGGAGCCCAGCAGCAGCCAACCGCGCTGATCCCGGCGTTTACCGGCCAGGGTGGGCACCAGCAGCGAGGGGGCCAGGCTGACCACCTGATACAGGGAGGTGACCATCCCGGCGGTTTGGCCGGCCATGCCGGAGGACTGCAAAATGGTGGGCAGCCAGCCAATGACCGCATAGAAGATAAGGGAATTGATGCCGAAATACAGGGTGACGCACCAGGCCAGCCCGCTTTTCCAGATGGGCTTCGGATCGGATGCGGCTTCGGCCGGGCCGGTGGTGCCCAGCCGCAGGGAAACATTTTTGCGCCAGATAAAGCCGGTGATGACCACCGTGATACCCCAGATCATCAGCGCGCCGTTCCAGCCCAAGCCGGCGGTGGAAAGCGGGACATTAAGTGCCAAACCGATGGCGGCAGCCGCCACCATGGCCACGGTGAAGTAGGCCGTGACCTGCCCCACTCGGGTGGGATATTCCGCCTTGACCACAGCGGGGAGCAGCACATTGCCGATGGCGGTGCCGACACCGACGATGGCAGTACCGAGGAACAGTCCAAGGATGCCTGCGGTGCTCCTAAGCACGGTGCCCAGCAGGATAAGGCACAGCCCGATAAGGACAGTTCGGCCCTCCCCCAGGCGGCGGCCGATGCCGCCGGTAAGCGGACTGACCACGGCAAAGGCGATAAGCGGCAGGGTGGTAAGCAGCCCGGAAGCGCTGCCGGAAAGGCCCAGGCTTTTGGTGATCTCCGGGAGAAGGGGGCCCACGCCGGTGATGATGATACGCAGACAGAAGGCCACCAGAATGATGCTGAGCATCATAGTGCGGCCCGGGGAGGAAACGGTGTTGGTTTCAGCTTTCGTAATGATCCCTCATTTTTTACTTATTTTTATTGCAGTGGTATTGCCAGTAGATCTTATTGACAAGGCCGCCCAGCAGGATGATGGTCCCGATGAGATGCAGCCAGAGCATCAAAATAATAAGCGAGGCCAGTGACCCGTATACCAGCGTATACCGCGCCGAAGCACTGATCATGGTGGAGAAAAGGATGCTGACCGCCAAAATGGCCAGCCCGCCAAAGATGGCGCCCGGCAGAACCGGCAGCGCGGGACGGTTATGTGGGGTGACGCTGCGGTACAGCAGCAGCAACAGCAGCATGATAATACCGGTGAGCAGAATAAAACGCAGCCAGGTCCAGCTGGCGATGATCTCGCCCACATGGAACCACTGGTCCAGCAGATCGATGAACCAATCGCCGGTGGCCACTACCACCACCGAAAGGTAGATGATGACCAGGAATACCGCCGAGTAAAGGAAACTCATCACCGTGTGGAGCAGGCCCTGATAGCGCTGCTGGCCGTAAAGATCCCCCATGGTGGCCATGATGGTACCAAAGGCGCCGGAAGCCGCCGTAAACAACAGGATGATGCCGGCCCACAGCATGGCCTGGGAGTAGTTATCGTGAATATAGCCGAAGAAGGTGACCAGTGTTTCGGTCACCTGGGGAGGGATGACCTCGCTGAGCAGCTCCAGCAGCTCGCCGGTATCGATGCGGGTGCGGCCGATGATGCTGGCCACGCAGATGAGCAGCGGGAAAAAGCTGAGCATCAGGTAGTAGGCAAATGCCGCCGCACTGCGGCCCATGCGCCTGCTGCCGTACAGGTCCAATATCTCATACACCTTGGTCAAAAACGGGCTCTTATCGATAATTTTCTGCAGGAATGGGGGCAAGGGGTTCCCTCCTTTCTCCTAAATTCTACAAGCCGCCGGGCCCCTGTCCCTTATACACATCTCCGAGCCCACGAGACCGTACTAGAT
>ERZ1504756.98-NODE-98-length-20145-cov-7.630762_pt1 | contig 20145 bp, 18 predicted proteins | sample MGYA00572321_ERZ1504756 | MGnify/ENA primary metagenome ERZ1504756 (study PRJEB39906, sample SAMEA3182094) | gut metagenome | biome: human; feature: gut; material: Stool; isolation source: human stools | place: Canada | collected 2012-02-21 ...
TCGGCCGGTCTTTCAAAGTTCGTTTGAGGTCATTAACTGAATATCCCTAATTAAAACCAATTTTTGGCCGAGTGGATGCAACCTCCCCATCCATTTGGGATTTAATGTCGAGGTATTTCTTTAATTCGGCAGAAGTTAATGATGGCTTAGTTTTGGAGATGACGCCTTCCAAAATTATCATAGTTATTTTTGACTTTTGACGCAAAGCAATGCGAGAAGCGTCATTGATTATCATTTCTATATCAGACGAGACGTAATTCTCGGTGAGCTGAGCAAGTCTATCATAATCAAGACCGAAGTCGTAAGGTCTTGATTTGAGATATAACTCAAACATAAGTTTACGGGCTTCGAAATCAGGTGTGCCTATGTAGTATTTCTTGTCGAGGCGACCGGCGCGAAGTATGGCTGGGTCTATCATATTTGGATAATTGGTAGCACCAATTATAAATATCCCTTTTTCGCCAGTCCTGTCCATTTGAGCGAGCATTTCGTTAACAGCGCTTCTTGCCATTTCGTGAACATCGCTGTCGCGATTGGGAACGAGTTCGTTCATTTCGTCGATGAAAATAATAGTGGGAGCGTTTTCTTCGGCGTCCTTGAACATTTGAGCTATGTTCTCTTGAGTTGCATTTACAAAGCGACTCTTTAAAGAACTGGGTTTAATGAGCATAAAATTGAAGCCAACTTCTTCTGCAAAATGTTTAGCAAAGAATGTTTTACCACATCCCGGAGGGCCATATAGCAACATTCCGTTGGGAATGGTAAGACCATACTTTGCATACTCTTCTGTATTATGCAGGGCATCTATTACCTCAATTTGTAATTGCTCTTTGAGTTCTTGCATACCTGCTATTGCAGAAAAGCCTTTTCCTTTTGGTATGGAGACCTTGGTTTTCTTCGGTTGCGAGCTATCGCTTTTTATCTTTTTTTGATTATCGATGCGAGCAACTTTAATTTCTCCATTAAGTGCTTTGATAAACTCGTCAAGAGTTTCAAAGCGGTCTTCGAAGTCAGATGCAAGAGCCTTGCGCATTATATTTTGCAAGTCGTCGTCAAGTTCAAACTTTTCTACATTCGGGAAATGAAGCGGAAGCTCCCGCTGTGCATCAATTTTCTCACGTTGTAAAGTCGCATCGCCTTTACAATCTGCAAGCTCAACGAAGTATGGTGGTAAGCCATAAATTAGATTGAACAGAACTGCTCCGGCTGAGAATATGTCTGACTTGACTGAGAAAACTCCATTAAGGGCTTCGGGCGCAAGATAGAATGGAGATAAACCATTCTTATTAAAAGCGGTGCTACCCTGTGAGAGGTATCTTGCATAGCCGAAGTCTATAATCTTCGAAACTTTGTTTCCGGAAGAAATATCCACCATGATATTTTGTAAGGTAATCTCATTGTGGATTATAGGCTCAGGTAAAGAATGTAGAAATTTAAGACCATTTAGCACGCCTATGACTATACTCTTTGCATCATACACGCTGCATTCGCCCTCGCGAGCAAGAAATTGAGAAGTTGTCTCTCCACTTATATAATCAAAGACAATATAGGCAAATTTTCGACCGCTGAGTATTATATCCCCACTGTCTCGGTATTTAACGATATTAGGGTGGTCAAGCTGTTTGGCAATTTCAACTTCGAGAATGTTTCCGCCTGCATCAAATTGAGTGCGATGTAATTTCGCACAGTTAATCAGTTTGAGAAAGCGGTTCTTGCCTGCCGAGTCTTTGACTCGGTAGGTTTCTGCATAATCGCCCTCCTTTACAGGAAACGTAATCGTGTAATTGCCAATCTGCTGTTTCTTCGCGAGTGTAAACATTTATATTCTAAAATTCTGCAATATTGTTTGTATGCCATAGTTTATTAACTTCCCGTATAAACGTGAATTGCATCGTAACTGCCGTCGTTGCTTGGGCCATAGAAGGCATTTCGATATCCATTGACAGATTCTATATTTATGTCGACAGTATTATCAATATCTACACTGCCACGAACTTTAGCGTCTATATTGCCGCCGACAACATAGACACGCTGTGCTGTGTCCTCGCCTCCGAAGTAGTTTTGGATAACAAGCAGCCATATTCCTATGGCGCATACTTGAATCCAAAATAATTGGGAGTGGAACAGTTTGATGGCGTTTTCTTTTATCTTGCTAATGTTCATCTCTATTAAAAACCGGGTATACCATCCGTTGGTGGATCAATCATTAAATCAAGAACTGAACGCACGATGGGATGCAATGTGCTTTCCGATGGGTTCGTAGCTGCGATTTCCTTGCCTTGCTGAAGAAGCTGACGAGCGCGGTTCGGGTCCTTCCATTGGATAGAATTGAAATTCTTTAAATGGTAGTCGATGAAGCCCATGAGTTGATAGATGAGAGTAACGGCCACGAAAAGGCTGTTAATATCATCGAGAACTGCGCGAGCCTGTCGAACGTCCTTGGAGCGGATAGCCATATCAACTTGACTACGCACGGCAGCGACCTGTTTGTCGTACTTATTGCCGAGGTCATTGTTAGCTTTTTCAAGGCGATCAAATTCCTCGCGGATTTCAGCTTCGAGTGCTTCCCATTCGTGTCCTTGTTCGACTTCTTCCATTTTTAGGAATGCGCGACGGATGTCAGCCTGTAGGTGCATACGCCCATCTTCAGCACTCTTTTCGCCGTCGAAACGATTGTTGATGTCGGAAATCAGTTTATCGGCTTCAGTAGTTTCGTTCGCGCTTATTGAAGAAGATGACTTCAGTGCGCGAAGTTTATTGTTGGCAGCGTCTTTTAGCTTTTCAAGTTCAAAGGATGAAATAATCGAGCAACGCGGAATCTCGACTTCTTTTTCCACTGTCTCACCACTTACAGGGAAAAATGCTTCAAGTTTGAGCATCTGCGAGCTGTCAACTTTTATAGTGATGTCTACATCACTTCCAACCGGGATCAGTTGTCCTACTTCATCGCCCGTGATAACGATATCGAAGACATGGTCGTTATGAACAGCTGACGTCCCCTCTGCATTATGTTCGCTCTGATAAATAGGAATTACAAGGGTATCTTCTTCCATACCGGGACGAAGCTGATTGCGAGTTTTGAGGCCGTTGAGGATACCGGTGGCAGGGATTTGTTGGTTCTTTTCAAGACCTTTAACTGATTTGACAATGTTCTTATCAAGGCCGAAGTCATGTACCTCTATCGAGATGTTGTAAGGTAAAACGGCATTGCCGACAACAATACCCTGCATGATGTTTATTTCCTTAGGGAAGCAAGGAATAACAGAACCCTTCTCATCGTATATGGTGATAGTAAAGGCATTGTTTCTGCCATCCATAAGTTGACACTCAATGACATAGCCGATGTCGTTGATTTCAACCTTACCGCTCGACCAACCGTTATCGTTTCGAACAAGTTCCACGAAAAGTTTTTCGGGAATATTGCCTGTACATTCGTCCTTGTCTAACTGGACGGTTACATACTCCATTGGTTGAACGGAGTTAGCCTCATAATAGAGATTGAGAGCTATCGTACCGACTGCTATTTCTTCTTTGACCTCGCTGTCAATGCCGGATGCATAGAGCGCAGCTCCTTTTGCAACGGCAGTCATTGGGTCAATAGAAGTGTCGACATTGGGAGTAATCTGCTCGCGAAGCATTTCACGAAGAACGGGCGAAAATGTAGGGCCTCCTACAAGAATGAGTTTGTCGAGGTCCGTACCGGTAAGGCCGTTACGTTTCAATAGGTCTTTTGTGATGTCTATGGCTTTCTGGAATACATTGGCAAGCACCGGTTTTAGCTGTTCTTGGGTAACAACGAGGTCAAGTTCGATTTCATTCCCCTCATCATCTTCACCAAACTCGTCGAGTTGGGAAGTGATGTCTGTCTGTGTTTTGAATGAAAGTTGATTCTTTGCTTGTTCAGCATAGAACTTCATAGCATCGCGGAGGATGTTGCGTGTTGTATCATTCGCCAGAATTTTGCCAATGACGAAATTCTCTTTGATATAAGGAATGATGATATTATCAACAACAGCATAGTCGAGGTTTTTACCTCCGAGGTAATTGTCGCCCTCGGTATCCTTAACCTGCATGATGCCATCTTCGACTTTGATAAGCGCTGCATCAAATGTGCCGCCACCGAAGTCGAAAACGAGCCATTGGCCGTTCTTGTTTGCGGTGCTAAGGCCATAAGCCATAGATGCAGCTATCGGCTCTTGAAGAAGTTCGCAGTGTTCGATACCGGCAAGCTTTGCAGCACGTTTTGTCGCTGCTATCTGGTTTGCCTTAAACTTTGCGGGTATAGTGATTACAGCCGCCGAAACATTTTCATCACCGACGAAAGATTTAAGAGTTTTCAGGACCTCGGCAGATAGTTGTTCAGGCGAGAAGGATACGCCCATGTTCGAACTGAAGCTTGTCTTGTCGGTTCCCATATCGCGCTTGAATTCGATGAATACGTTTTCATCAACTTTAACCCATTTCTTGGTATCTCTTGATTTGTCTTGGCGAAGACCATTATATGCGGTCAACCCTATCCTTTGAGCTTTCTTTTTTGTAAATGAAATACAAGAAGGTAATGTGTCCATTTGGGTGTCAGTCTTCTTGACAACCGGCTCCCCACCGATTATCTTACATATCGCGGAATTGGTTGTGCCCAAGTCAATTCCGAATTTCATTTTTGATTTTGCCATTGATTTATGGAGATTATAAGTTTTGACTTACAGTGATTTGTGCGGACTGTATCATTTTGCCCTGATAGTTGATCTGAGGCTTGATTATGCCTGTGATAATCTGCTTGCCCTCGGGAAGGTCTTCATCTTCAATGAAGTTAGCGGTAACTTTCATGCCATCGTGATAATCCTTTCCAAGCATATCAACAAGTTCGTAGCCATTAGCAAAGAGATTATCTTTCATTTGCTTGATTGACTTTGAGAGTTGCTTATGACCGCGAACAGAGCTATCCATTTTATAGAGAGTCATCTCCATAAATGTGATTCTATCTGCGAGCGTGGTAATCAGTTTTTGTTCGGTTTCGGTACCTCCGCCAGTGGCTACCGAAAGAGAACTAATCTGCTTAGAAAGTGATTGTATTTCCGACATCTCGGATGAGAGGCGGTTGACAATTTCTTCGTTAAGTTTATCCGCTTTAGCCGAGAGTGAGGCAACTTCGTTGCCGCGTTTGGCAAGCAATCTACCAAATATAAATGCTATTATAGCGAGAATAACCCCGAGAGTAATGAAAATCCACAAACCGGTTTGTGATTTTTTCGCTATGGTTTGGTTGAGACTGTCCGAGTTTGTCTGAATTTGCTCGCGCGTTGTTGATATATTGATGTTTAGACTATCAGCGAGAGCGGATACATTATTGTTGGTTTCAGTTATTACAGATTTCAGTGAGTCAATCACATTTGATTTGGTGATTATATTTGAATTAAGCGTTGAGATATCCGATTTCAGCGCTTTGTTTTCGCGTTGAAGCATTTGCACAGTATTGTTGGTCACTTGTATTCTATTGAAGCAAGTGCGCAGGGAGTCTGATGCTGTTTCTGCAAATGATATTTGCAGCATAATTGCCATGCTAATTGAAAGAATTACTTTTTTAATCATTTTGATAGTGTTAAAATAAAGATATTATAGCTCCGATTGCCATTATTGCCAATCCGAACAATATATAACCTAAAACGGAACCAAGACATCCTCCCGTTGCTTTATCAGCTGTTTCAAATCCGTTCTTTACAGCTTCAGCAGTGGAAGTAGAAATGCCACACTGTCTACATAACTCTTTTAATGTTTCTCGATTTGGAGAATATTGTTTGATATTGAAGTTTGATTCTTTATCAAAACTATCTATAAGTTTAATGGCCTGCCATGCTCTACGGAGAGTTTCTTTTACATGGTCATATCTCATTTTAGCATATTCTCTCTCCCGTTCAAACAGGCCGAGATTGTGATTATAACTATCTAAGTCTTCTATGTCTTCTAAGTCTAATGAATGACAAAGGTTGCGTAATGATTGTCGCCTAGCTTCCTCAGCAGCTTTAGGATCGTAATTTTGAGCCTGATTGACTTCCTCGATGATGTTATGCAGAGCATTGGCGACTACTTGTGTTGAGAGCGAAAGATAGTATGAGTTGGTCACACCAAGTTTTGACTTGATAGTCTGCAACAACGGCTTGGTATTGTCAAGAAGAGTAACCGAGTGAGAAATTTTGTCGGGTAACTGACAGAATTTTCTCAGTTCTTCTTTTACTTTGCGAGCCACGATAGCAACCTCGGCAGGAGGCATATTGTCAACGGCCTGTTTCAAGATGTCGTAGTTCTCTTTGCACCGGTCTTTTGTGAGTTGACCTACGGCAATCGACAAAGCATAGGATTGGAGCACCATAGCCTTGCGAGGACTTTCTACATCCGAGTCAGGGGCGTTATTATAATAGTTAATGCCACATTGAAGGACTTGTTTTGCAACGTTGTCAGCAACCATCTGATATTGTGGGCTTGATTCTCCGGCAATATCTTTAACCGCTTTAAGGGGGGCTTTTGTTGAGTTCATCAACTTTGTTCCGGCGGCGAGACTTGCTTCCGGATTTTTTGAGTCCGCGTTCTTGGCAACTGCTATGGCAGAATTGATTGCAGAAATAGGTTCATCAAGTGCACTTTTGCTTACAATAGCGCGGTCGGTGGCATTGACGCAAGCAGATAAAAGTTTACTTGCAGGTACTTCTTTAAGCAGTTCCGTAATTATAAGTTCGGCAAGGTCATCTTCGGCAAGTTGAAGATTGGCGATGCCTAATGCTTGGAGCAATTCTGCACGATAGGTAGAATTGTGTACGACTTTAGAGATGTTATTAAAGCCGATAGCGCTATTGCCATCAATAAAGGCTAATACTGCGGAATTGATTAGAGACGAATATGTTTCTTTTTTCAGGAAGATTTCTTCCGCTTTCTCCCGGTTCCCTGCTTGAAGATGCTTCAATGCAATATCATCCATAGGCGAACAGCTGATAAACCAGAATAGCGCATACTTTAGTTGGTCTTTATCAAGGTTTATGGCGGTATTTGCCGTGGCGATAGTCTCGGGCGTCCTAACCGGTTTATCGGTCAATATCATGGCAAAGTCGTTAGGAAAGATGACTTCCTTTCCAATTTTTGCAAACGCCGCCAAGCGATTTTGGTTTCCAACTCTTTCTTTTAAAGGTGAGTTAGAAAGAACACCAAGAATACGATAAGGGTTTTGTGATATGATATGAATTGTCACGGTTTGCTAAACGGCTCATGAATCCCCGGTTCGCCAATGATTGGTTTAACAAAAAAGCGCAGGATCCGTACTGTTACTCGTCCCGCTATCAAGGCATGTGGCTTCGCCGTTTCATCGTAGAACGAGCAACGCAGAATCCCACGTTATATTTCATAATTCCACCATCTGAAAGCATCTGCAACTATATACACATTATATCAATGCGTTATGTTTGGGGTATTTTGTCGCTTGTTTGTTATTATTAGCGTTGTTGACAGATTTTATTATCTTATTTGGTTCGTTTTTGGTTCCCAATATAGTAACAAATCCAAATATTTTTTGTAACTTTGTACTCGGAATCAAACCACAACCGCTTATGAAAACGCCCTCTCCCAAGGCTCCTAAATCGCCTGTCAAAATCCGCTTCAAGCAACTGGCCGACGGCTGCAAATCCGTTTATCTTGACATCTATTTTCGAGGCAAACGCACATACGAGTTCCTTAAGCTCTATATCCACCCGGAAACGGACAGTGAAACCGCCCTTGCAAATGCCGAGGCTATGCGTATGGCCGAAGAAATGCGACAGGCTAAACTGGCGCAACTCGGCCACGCCGAGCCGGAGGCCACAGCCGTAAGGCCGGAGAGTGCAGCCGCAGATGGAAGAACGGCCAAAGCCCGCGCCCATGCAAAGCGCACATCGTGCGAGCCTGTAACTCTCCGTGCCAAAGACCTCAAAGATGGTCGCCAATCGCTCTATCTCGATATTTATGTTCGGGGAGAGAGAAAATACGAGTTCCTTAAACTATATCTCACTCCCGGCGAAGACGAAGCCAATGCCCGAATCATGGAACAAGCCAATGCCATACGGGAACAGCGTATGGCAGAAGTGGAGAAGCCACTTGCAACCGTGCCGGAGGTGCCGAAGGAAGATGCGCCGGGAAAGAAGACTGTACGGAACAAGTTCAAAGTCCTTCTCGCATGGCGTATATTGCGCAATGGCGACAGGTCTTATTATCTTTATATCCACTATGGCGAAAACGGAGAGCAACGTTGTTGCGAGCCTTTACGCTTGTATTGCCCTGCCGATGCCTCCGAAGCCGAGGCGAAGCGTATAAATGCAAAGGCAAAGGCTGTCAAGCGTGAGCGAGAGGAAGAACTGCGCAACGGCACTTTCGTGCCTCGCCCAAGCGCGAGAGAGCCTAAGGACATATTCGAGGAAACAGACCACTATAAGGAGTTTAAGGCCAAGCGAAAGTCCGAAACCGAAATAGCTGCCGTAACAACGGAGTTGAAACGAAACGGGAAATCAAAGGAGCCGGTCAGAATCCGCTTCAAGGAGCTTGCCAACGGAAGCCGCTCCGTTTATCTCGCAATAAACGTGAACGGCAGACGTACATACGACTATCTGAAGCTATATCTTGTGCCTGAAACCGACGCCGCTGCCCGTGCGCAGAACAGGCAGACTATGGAGGTCGTCTATGCTATCAAAGCGCAGCGCATTATTCAGATCACAAACGGCACCGCCGGAATAAAGAAAGATGTGCGCGCTAAGATGCGCCTTGTGGACTGGCTGAAAATCTACCGCGACAGACAGGTAAGTAAGGGCAAACTCGGTGCCAAACGCTGGGTGCAGACTACTATTTTCGTATTGGAGGGCTACGAGGCCGGGAAAGACGCGACCCTCGCCGAAATCGACCGCCGATGGCTTACGGATTTTATGCTCTACCTGATGAATGATTACGTTACATACAAGAACACCAAGCCCTCCAAAGGTACAGTAGACAACTATCTGCGTTGCCTTAAAGCCGCTTTCAATGTGGCCGTTGAAGAAGAAATACTCCAATCAAATCCGATGTTCGGCCTTGACCGCTCACATTTGAAAGGCACAACCTATCAACGCGAATTTCTCACCGTCGACGAGGTTAAGAAACTTATCGAAACGCCTTGCCGCCGCCCCGACATCAAGGCCGCTTTTCTATTCTCTTGCTTCTGCGGACTGCGCATAAGCGACGTGAGAGGGCTGAAATGGAAGAATGTTATCACAGACGGCGAAAAATCGCATTTGCAGATAACCCAGTTCAAGACACGCCGTCCACTTTTCCTCCCCCTAAACAAACAGGCTTTGAGGTGGATGCCGGAGCGTGGCGACGCCGGAGAGGACGATTATATTTTCCCTCCCTTATCCAAAAACATGACCGTGCTTGATACCTGGGCCAAAGAAGCCGGAATACAGAAGCACGTTACCTTCCACGTCAGTCGCCATACTTTTGCTACTATGGAGCTTACTATGGGCGCAGACCTCTATACCACGAGCAAGCTGCTCGGCCATACCGAGGTCAGAACCACCCAAATATACGCTAAAATTGTTAACAGCAAAAAGGAGGAGGCCGTTTCCCTGCTGGATTCGGCCTTTGAATAATAGAATTGATGAAGTTGATTTTTATGGAATCCGTATTTTGCAGAATCAAATTGGAGATTCCGGTAAAAATGGTTAACTTTGCGGTATCATTAGCTGATTCAGAATAGTTCATCAATATGAAATGGCAGTTGTGCATATAGCTACACTCAACGAATAGCACTCCAAAAGCTTGCTATTGAGCAACCGACAGGCTTATATCAAGTCTGTCATCTGTTGCTTTGCCAATATTTCCCTTTATATAGTTACTAAAGCACTCGTTACGCTGCTACCGGCAGTGTGGCTTGTCGTTTCATATTGGTTTGAACAAATGTATTATACCTATAAGAAAATCTGGCTCATCACTTTTCCTCTAATGATGAGCATTCTGATTGAACAACTTATAAACATTACCGATGCCTTATTCTTGGGGCACGTGGGTGATGTGGAACTCGGCGCGTCCGCCCTTGCCGGTATTTGGTTCTTGGCAATTTATATGCTCGGCTTCGGGTTCAGTTTGGGGTTGCAAGTGGTAATTGCCTGCCGTAACGGAGAACAGCGGTATGCAGAAACGGGAAAGACGTTCTTTCAGGGATTGTTTTTCTTGTTAATACTGGCGGTACTCCTCTGTCTGCTATCCAAAATATTTTCTCCCGTTCTGTTGAAACATCTGATAACTTCGGATGATGTTTATAATGCGGTTATACGCTATTTGGATTGGCGTATTTGGGGATTATTGTTCTCTTTCCCATTCCTTGCGTTACGTTCGTTTTTGGTTGGCATTACACAGACAAAGGCCCTGAATTTGGCAGCTTTCACTGCCGTATTGGTAAACATTCCGCTAAACTGGCTCCTGATATTCAGCTTTGATATGGGCATATCGGGAGCCGCTATTGCTTCTTCAGTTGCTGAAACGTGTTCGCTGGCGGTATTGACTGCATATATGTTTCAGCACTTTGATAAAAAAGCATATGGCTTATACTGGCATATTGATATAACGGTATTGAAAGAGGTATTTTCTATCTCTGTATGGAGTATGCTCCAGTTCTTTACAAGTGTAGCTATTTGGTTTCTGTTCTTCGTGGCTATCGAACGTTTGGGAGAAACTGAATTGGCAGTATCTAACATTGTAAGAAGTGTTTCCGCCTTATTTTCCGTTTTTGTCAATGCGTTGGCTGGTGTCACAAGTTCTTTGGTGAGTAATCTGATTGGCGCAGGTGAAAGGAAAAAAGTTTTTCCGCTTTGCCATAAAATTATCCGTTTAGGATATGCAACAGGCATTCCACTGATTGCTTTTGCTTTGTTCTTTCACCAGTCCATTATAGGAGCATATACGGATAATCCCGTTATCATACAGCTTGCATGGTTGCCTTTTCTTGTCATGCTGTTAAATTACTTCTTTGCATTACCCGGTTATGTCTATCTTAATGCTGCAACGGGAACGGGAGCGACACGGACGGTATTTATTTTTCAAGTAACAACCACGATTGCTTACCTATTCTGTTTATGGGGATTAGATTCTTGTGATGTTCCGTTAGCGACATATTGGGCAGTGGAATACTTATATGTGATATTGCTTGGTACACAATCCGTTATTTATCTTAAATATAAACAATACTAAGAGCTGAAAGTTATGATGAACAAAATATATCCCCGTAAGGGTGACACGCAAACCGTTTATTTGAACGCTGTCGTAAAAGACCCGTCTATCAAAATAGGCGACTATACCATTTACAATGATTTTGTTTCAGACCCTCGTCAGTTTGAGCAAAACAACGTATTGTATCATTATCCCATTAACCATGAACGGCTGATAATTGGCAAGTTCTGTTCTATTGCTTGCGGCGTAAAGTTCCTGTTCAACTGCGCCAATCATACTCTGAGATCATTATCAACTTACACGTTTCCGCTGTTTTATGAAGAATGGGAATTGGATAAGGCTGATGTGGCTTCCGCTTGGGACAACAAAGGCGACATCGTGATAGGCAATGATGTGTGGATAGGATATGAAGCCGTAATTATGGCTGGTGTCCATATCGGTGACGGTGCTATTGTTGGCACGAGGGCTGTTGTGACAAAAGATGTGCCGCCCTATACTATTGTGGGTGGTGTCCCTGCAAAAGAGATACGAAAGCGGTTCAGTCCTGATATGATAGAACAAATGCAGACTTTGAGATGGTGGGATTGGACGGTAGATAAGATACGGGAGCTTTTGCCTTATCTGCAAGATGGTCGTTTGGATAAACTATATACAATATGAAATCAATCAAATAAATAAGAATCGCTATGAACAACGGAAACCTACCGTTCTCTCTTTTTGGGTAATTGTCCCCAAAAATGTCCGTGGCAAGCCTCTTGCAACGGAAACATCACTGAAAGGCTTTATCATCTGCTCAATAAAGCCTATACAATCTACCGTAAAGAGGTTGTCGAGTGTCGCAAACTTTACAGCCGCTTCACGACCGACTTCCTGAACGGGCATCGTTACACTGATGCCGTCTGTGCTGCGGGCCGAAATGCCCATGAAACTGCAACAGGTATCATCAGCGACCTTTTCAATATTCGTCCTGACCTTGTGAGAGATTACTTTGCAAAACTCAGATTCTCTCATGCTGATGCCGAGCAAATGATAAACGAGCTCAATACTGGGAGGGCTGGCCCAACAGAAACCACTGAAGGGAAAACTTACTTTATGTCCTCCCTTTCAGAGGCTCAAAAGGCCGCACTCGCTGTCCTCGCTGTCAAAGTTCAGATATTCAAGGGTGAAATATCAGTTGCTGATATTTCAGCACTACTGGATTGTCAGGTGGCAAAACCTCTCAAATCCGCAAACAACAGGCGAGTGGCAGTCCTTTTCGACGAATTAGCCGATGCGCGACTGATTAAGCGCGACTGGCAGAAAGTGGTTGCTGTTAACAGACTTATACTTTCTTCTGCCACAGACGCACCGTTAAGCCGTTCGGCCTTATCCTCGGCTCTGGCAGAGGCAAAGACCGAAAACTCCGCAACTACTGTCGCAATCCGAAAGGGTGTACGCCAAGTAGCAAGTATGACAGAAAACGATTCAACATCAACGTTCTGAAACTTAAAACCTTGACATTAACCTTGACACCAGGCTAATGTCAAGGTTAATGTCTTATGCTTAGGCCGCAAATCTCTTATCTTTGCGCCAAATTCAAAATCATACCGAATATGACAAAAAACAGACAGCTTGAAGATTTCAATGCCCGGCTCCGAGACTTTGAGAACAGACTTGAAGCTCTGGGTGGAGTTGACGCAATAAACGAGCGTATCGAATCTATCGCCGCTAAACTCTATTCGACAAAAGAGGTGCTTACGTTGGAGGAAGCCAGCCTTTTCCTCGGTCTATCCAAAAGTCAGTTATATAAACTTACTGCTTCCGCAGCGATTCCTCATTACAAACCCGGAGGAAAATACATTTACTTTGACTACTCAGACCTAATCGAATGGGTTAGACAAAACCCTGTGAAGTCAAAGAAGCAAAGGGAACTGGACGCCATTGGATATGTCGCCCGGAAACCGCTTAAACGCTGATATATCCGGCAATGATAGCGCAGAAAACGATAGACGCTGTTCTCGACGCGGTGCAGATATACGATGTCGTGAAAGATTTCGTGCAGTTGCGGCGCAGCGGCTCCGGCTGGACAGGGCTGTGCCCTTTCCACTCCGAGCGCACGGCATCTTTCCATGTCGACCCGCGACGCAACATATACAAATGCTTCAGTTGCGGCGAGGGTGGCGGAGCCGTGAGATTCCTTATGGAAAACAGGAATATGTCATACCCCGACGCTATACGCCATATAGCCGGGCTGTATAACATACCCGTCGAGGAAGCTCCCCACAACCTTACCGACGAGCAGCGCAAGCTCGCCCTTCAGCGTGAGGGCGACCTCGCGGCACTGGAAACGGTGCAGCAGTTTTTCGAGCAGTCGCTTGTGGCCGGCAACACCGCGGCCAAACGCGCCTGCTCTTACGCCTCGAAACGCTGGACGCTTGAATATTGCCGGGCAAACGGGATAGGTTATGCTCCTTATCCCAAAGAGTTTTTCGAGTTCGTCAAACAGAAAGGCGTCAGCCTCGAAGCACTTCTTGACACCGGCATGATCAGGAAGAGAGAGGACGGACACTTCTCTTTCATGTTCGCCAACCGTATCACCATACCCATACACGACAGGTTCGGGCGCGTGATAGCATATACCGCCCGGAGCCTTGACGATAATACGGACTGCAAATATCTCAATTCCACGACCTCATGCGTCTACAAGAAAGGAAATACCGTTTTCGGCATCGAGATAGCAAGGAAAGCCGCGCGAAAGGCGGGGTTCCTGTATGTGGTGGAGGGCGCGCCCGATGTGCTGCGCCTCCAGTCTGTCGGCAGCGACAATGCAGTGGCCGCCCTCGGTACGGAGTGGACTGCCACGCAGTTCGAGGCCATTAAAGGTATTTCCGACACTCTTTGTTTTATACCCGACAGCGAGATACCCAAAGAGGGCGAGATTTATTCGCCGGGAACAAAGGCCGTGATGAAGAACGGACGCGAGGCCGTAGACCGCGGATTCCGCGTTGTGGTACGCGAGATTCCGCTTGACAACGGAGCAGAAAAGAACGACCCCGACAGCTATTGCACCACTCCGGCTATCCTTTCTTCGCTCGAAGAACAGGATTTTGTGCTGTGGTATGCCGAGAAAGCATTTCTCGCCCCCACGACGCAGTTAGGACGCACGGAGGTTATCAAGGACTTGTGCGCCATGCTCGCAGCCATAGAGGACGCGACACTCGCCTCTATGTATCTCGAACAGCTTATCAAGAAATATAAGGAACGCACCGCCTGGAAACTGGCCTTTAACACGGCGCAGATGCGCAAGCGCAATGAATCGGGCAAGGACGGCGTGGAGAGCGAGAACGAGCGCGACCTGTTCAGCCGCTACGGGTTCTTTATTGCCAATAACTGCTACTGCACCTATGGCAAACAGAGCGAGGTCATACGACTTTCAAACTTCATTCTGCTGCCTATGTACGATATCCCCGACGAAGGCTCCATGACGAGGCTTTATAAAATCGTCAACGACCTGGGCCACGACGCCATTATACCTCTGGAGCCGGACGACCTCGTGAATCTCGCTCTGTTCAGAAAGAAGATAAACATTGCCGGGCGTTATGTGTGGCTCGGTAAAATCGACGACCTTATGCGCGTCGAGGAATACATCTTCAGAAAGAGCGAATCGGCCAAACGTATCCGCACCCTCGGCTGGCAGCCGGAGGGCTTCTTCGCTTACGGCGACGGCATTTATACAGACCGTTTTATCCGCGTCGATGAAATAGGAATGGTGAGCCTCCGGGGTTACGGCATTTTCTATCTCCCGGCTTTCTCGGTGATGTACCGCGACAACCGGCTGCGCTTCGCTTTCGAGAAATCTTTCACCTATACCCACAAGGCCGACGTGTCGATGGCCGAGTATCTGAAACTGTTTGTCGACGTGTTCGGCGACAACGGCAAGGTAGCGATAGCTTTTATTTTCGCCACGCTTTTCCGCGACTTCATTTTTGAACAGTTCGAGTTTTTCCCGATTTTCAATATTTTCGGCAAGCCGCAATCGGGCAAATCACAGCTTGGCAAAGCCATGAAAGGCTTTTTTACAAGCTCGAACAAGCCGATAAATTACGAGGGCGAAACATACCCGGCCATTAACAAGGCTTTGGAACAGACAGCCAACTGCCTCGTGCATTTCGACGAATACAAGAACTCTATCGAGTGGCGAAAGGTGGAACTGCTGAAATCAATGTGGGACGGCGTAGGACGCGGCAAGATGAAAGACGGCGATGTGGAACGTGTCAACGTGAACTGCGGCGTTATCCTGTCGGGTCAGGAAATGCCGACTATCGACCCCGCCCTGTTCACGCGTATTCTGCACATAACTGTCAACAAGACCACATACACACTGGAGGAACGGCAACGCTTCGCCGAGCTTATGGAGCTGAACCGTCGCGGTGTGTGCCACCTTACTATGGAAGTAGTAAGACACCGCGACCGCTTCGTGGAGGATTTTCCCCATTTTTGCGCACTTACCCGTACAGAGGTAGTGAACCGTATCGCCCGGAGCGGCAAAACTGTGTCAGACCGTATGTATATGAACTGGGTTGTGGTGCTCGCCTCATTGAGAACGCTTGAAAAAATCCTCCCTGTGCCTTTCTCTTACGAGAATCTTCTTGATATCTGCGTCGATATGCTGCTTGAACAGCACTCGATCACAGAACGCTCCGACGAAGTGGCCTCTTTTTGGAACTTTGTTCATGTGCTTTATCAGGAAGGGCGGCTATACCAGGAGGGCGACTTTCGCATTAACCGCAATGTGTCGAGCCTGAGGCTTCACGGCACTTCCGCGACAAGAGAGTTTTCAGAGCCGAAGAATATACTCATAATACGCGACCGCCGTATTATTCAGCATTATCAGACCGATAAGGCGCGCTCGACAAAACAGCTTATACTCTCCGAAGACGATATGCGCAAGTATCTTGAACGCTCCGCGCCATGCCTCGGCATTGTCAAGCGCAAGTTCTATAAGATGAACCAGTACGGACAGCCTGTAAAGGAGTTTGGAGAGGGCGGCACCGCCGGACGGCAGCTTTACGATGTCGATACGGCACTGGCTTTCGATTACGACCAGGTGCAGCAGCTTTATCACCTCTATCTCACCGCCGACACCTCGGCCATGACGGAGGAAGAACAGCAAGAGCATGAAAATCAAATCAGTAAGCCTCCCACGGGCGGCTTCGGCCAATCAAGCCTTCCTTTTTGATTTTTTCGGCAAATCTTATGAAAACCGACAGTTACCACAGCCACCGCCGCCACCGCGCTATAAATCAACACTTTAATGTCTGCAACCTTTGACAACCGCACAGCCACCGCAAGCCACCGTTTGCCTGTTTTGCAACCGCCGACAACCGATTTACCTTATTTTTCTCTTTTTGAAAAGAAAGAAAAATATCTTAAATGCGTGGCTTCGTGGGGATTGCCTTTGCCTCTTTCGGGCGGTTGCGCGGTTCCGGCGGTTACACCTCTTTTCCCATTGAATTAACAATAAAAATATAAACCTAAAATACCCGGATATGAACGACTTCCTTATTTACCTCCCTCTTGAAGCATTTATGGCGCAGTGGTTCCGCCACAGGCACGGCGGCTCGCAGTACACCGTGCGCCTCGTGCGCGGCAGCGTGGAATCCAAACGTCTTAAAGCCCTGCTCGACGTGCCGCCGTCGGACTATGTGCCCCGGCCCGCGCCACAGGGCTGCGTGGCCGTGGCTATACCTTCCTTCCCGGCCAAAGACCCGCGCCAGTTCAACTATGTATCGCCGCAGGGCATTAACGCCCTCGTCGAAACTCTACGCGACCTGTTCGACCTCGAACTGCACGACTATTATGTGAAAACATACATCAAAGGCTCGCGCATTGACTATATGCTGGAGGCATGGATGGCGATGCACGGCATAGAGCTCAATGATACAAACTACAACTCGGTCAAGAAACGCCTCGACCGGGTTAGAAAGAAAATATATGTCAAGCGACACCGCGACAAAGGAAAAAACAGCGAAAACTGAATAAAAATCGTACCGAGTTAAGCGCGGTTTTATACCGTGCTAAATATAGGTAATAATCGTTATATCAACAATATCTGTAATAATTATGTCTGAAACGACCAAAATCTGCTCCGGCTGTAACCGCGAGTTACCGCTGGAGAACTTCGGGAGAATGACATCGGCTCCCGACGGCCTGAGTTACCGATGCAAGGAGTGTGTGAACGCCGCGAAACGCGAATACCACCACTCACGAAAGAAATTAAAGAAAGTGTTCACCAATCCCGACCTCGCCAACTTCACGCCACGGCAGCTTATCGACGAGCTTAAAGCCCGTGGCTATTCCGGCGAGTTGAAGATTACACAGACGATTAAGGTATGAAATCGCCGCTCGTACCGAAACTGTCGCTTCCCGGCATAAGGTTTGTCGGAGTTGTCGACTGCGAGAAATTACAGCCCAACCTGCGTGAAATGGCTATGGCCGGGCTTACCGTTGCCGCCCATACCGATGTGGAGGAAGTGCCGTTTGCAAACGCTACCGCCGAGGCGGTCAGCGAGTGCAGCCACGGCGCACCCGTGGAAACGGCGACTTTGAAATTCCGCACATCGAAATTTCTGCGTATAGATATTCAGATGGGGTTTGTCATTACCGACGTAAGCGGCAGGTCTTGGCTGATCGGCGCAGCCGAGCCGCCATTTCCCAAAGTTTCGCTCACAAGGAAGACGGGGCTTCCCGGTGGCGACCCTGCTGTGTGGGAGATTGAGGTTAAGGCGGTGGGGCAACGCTCGCTTTTGCCTTGCGTATTCTGAATGGGCTGCCTTTCCCCGACCCACCGAGGGAGGCTTGCGTTTTCAGGACTTGAACACATGGCTGTTATCCTGATGTAGCCGTTGATAGGATAATGCGGTCATTGGCGGCATATCCGAAGACACTCATTGCCCTGCGTGGCCGTAGCTTGCGACGATATGCCGGGCTTCCTCGCACTGTGCGCCGCAGTTGCAGCCGTGGACGTCAGGCTCACGCTTCTCCCACTCATTATTATTCGGACGGTCTGCCTTGTGGCGGACTTTCCTTTTTTATATATGGCACAGTTCCTTCCTCCTTTGGCTTTCGCTGTTTGGCTGTGGTAAGTTCTCTCCGTATGGAACATGAATCGTTGTCGGCAGGGCAAGCCTCGCGGAGTTGATGTTTTGCCGTAGTAACAGGTGGAGATTTCAACGCCTCCGTTGCCGCCGTATGGCGTATGTGTGGTTGTCTGTATGGCCGTTGGAAGTGTCGTTGATGCCCCGGTGGGTTCGGGCTGTCCGTTGTATGTGTCGCGGCTGTCGATTACCCGACACTCCCGGCTGGCTGATTTTCTTTCATTGTGAACCGAGGGCATGATTGATTTCGCGCCCTTCCTTTTACCCCGCAAAGTTAATAGCTCCCTGCGGCGCGACAAGGCTAAACTGCATCTTCCTGAAAATCTTCCTCTTGCAGAGCGTATTTTCTTTCAGAGCCTTGTCTTGAAACACCGCCGGGAGCAACTTTGAGGGCAGCGTAAAAGAAAGAGCTTTTACACGAAATCATTCATTCAAACCCTCAATTCATACAGACATGAAAGAAATTCTTAACGCCATCCTCCCTCTCCGTCAGGTTATCATCGACCGCCTCGAAGAACTCGACTACACGCCCGAATCGCTGCGCGAGGCCATCACCGAACACGAGGCCGACTACCGCGACGAAAATCCGTCGCTCTACTGCGGAACATACGCCAAATACAACGGCGGCGACCTCTCCGGCCTGTGGGTTGACCTCTCCACCTTCGACAGCTACGAGGACTTCATCAACTTCTGCCGGGCTTACCACGCCGACGAAAACGACCCGGAGCTGATGTTTCAGGATTACGAGAACTTCCCCCGTGAGTGGTACTGCGAAAGCTGCATGGGGCAGGAAACATGGGATAAAATCGCCGAATATATCCGGCTGTCGGAAATCCACGACAAGGAGGCCGTGGACGCTTTCGTGGAGTGGGGAGGCGAGAGCCTCGACCACTTCGAGGACTGCTACTGCGGCGAGTGGGAGGACGAGGAAGCCTTCGCCCGGCATATCGTTGGCGAGTGCTACGACCTCGACCGCACGATGGGCAATCTCGCAAACTACTTCGACTATGCCGCCTATGGCCGCGAATTGTTCATGTACGACTACTATATGGATAACGGCTATGTGTTCCGCCATTGGTAAGGCATAAGCCTCTCTCCCTCGGTGGGTCGGCGAAAGCCGGCCTTTTTTGCTTGACAGACAGATATAAAAAAGGCGAAGCCGCGCAGACAAAATGCGCGGCTTCTTTTCCCTTTTAGAGTGCTGGTACCGGGACTAAAACCGATAGCTGCACTTATGATGTTGCAAAGGTACTTATTTTTTCTGATATAACAATGGCTCAAACGGAAAAGTTGTGATTATTTTACATTTGAGGCATCTAATCCGCTTATGTTGGCGATTATTTCGGCCACTTTGGGGGATTGTGAGTAGTGTCGTATAAGTGCCTTGATTTCTTCCACCATTTCATTATAACGGTTTATCGAAACCTGTTTGAGCATATAAAGGACTACTGCTATCGAGCCGTTAAGATTACGGAAATTCCTGGCGCCCCGTACTTCTGCCGGGCCTCTCCTGATATATTTGAAAGGCACAAAATCATATAGCACATTACCGTGGGCGCAGTAGTTACGGAGTTCCCTTACTATTTCAAGGTAGTTTTCAACGACCTCTATATAGCGTATGCCGTAATGATTGGCTATTTCTATCTTCAGACGCCTATCCTTTATTGCTTTATAGAGATTTATAACACTACCGAATGTCATGTATTCTATCGTTTTCCATGCAGGGGCGTATGTATCCTCCTGATGGACGCGGTGATGTTGCCCTGTCTCTTATACACATCTCCGAGCCCACGAGACC
>ERZ1504756.99-NODE-99-length-20138-cov-4.101678_pt1 | contig 20138 bp, 14 predicted proteins | sample MGYA00572321_ERZ1504756 | MGnify/ENA primary metagenome ERZ1504756 (study PRJEB39906, sample SAMEA3182094) | gut metagenome | biome: human; feature: gut; material: Stool; isolation source: human stools | place: Canada | collected 2012-02-21 ...
ACATCGGCCACAGATATGACAAACGGTATCATCTACTATCGCACCATGTACAACAGTACAATCAGAAGCATTGATTTGAGACAGATAGACTTCGGGCGCATCGAGTACCATGCAGCTCCCCTCGATAAAGTGAAGCGGCAACCGATAGCTCCCGTGAAAATTGAATAGGGACGCAGAAACTTCAAGATTGCCGCTGTTGCAGTTGTTCCGCCTCCTTCCTCTTCATCTCCGCCAGCACCCCGCAGGTCAATGGAATGGCGAGGAAGAAGGTCAGCATGTCCGACGCCGCCTGGCACATCTCCACCCCTTTCAGTCCTAAGAAATAAGGAAGAATGAAGATGAGGGGGATGAAGAACAGCCCTTGACGGGCAGAGGAAAGTATCGTAGCGCGTACGGGCTTGCGGATAGTCTGCAGCATCATGTTGCTGACCACAATCCATGCACCCAACGGATAGGTGATGAACTGCCAGCGCAATGCTGCCGCACCGGTAGCTACAACAGCAGGGTCTCCCTTGCGGAAGATGGAGACAATCTCCTCGGCATATCCCATACCTGCCACCGCACAAACCAGCAAAAAGAAAAAGCCTACCTTCACACAGAACCAGAATCCTTGGCGCACTCTGGCATACAGCCCGGCACCATAATTGAATCCGCATACCGGTTGGAAGCCTTGCCCGAAACCAATTAGGAAAGCATTGATAAACATAGAGATACGCGTCACAATGGACATCCCTGCAATAGCTGCGTCACCATATGCACCGGCCGCCACGTTCAGCAAAATGGTTGCCACGCTTGCCAGTCCCTGCCGGGTGAGTGACGGAGTTCCACCCCCAATAATTTCCTTGATGAAAGCCAGTGTAGGCGTAAAGTTTCTGTAACGTATACGTATATTTCCTCCTCTGCGCCCCATATATAGCAAAAGGATGAAACTACATATCTGGCTGACTACTGTGGCAAGTGCGGCACCGGATATGCCCATATCGCATACAAAAATCAGGATAGGGTCGAGCACCACGTTGATGACCGCCCCACTCACAATCCCCACCATGGCATACGCCGCATTACCTTGAAAACGTATTTGGTTATTCAGCACCAATGAGGCGGTCATAAAAGGAGTACCCAGCAGAATGATTCCCAAATAGCGCTCCGTATACGGAAGAATAGTAGGCGTCGACCCCAAAGCAAGGGAAAGCGGTGTAAGGAACAGCAATCCCAGCACAGCCAGAGCCGCTCCGATAAACAAGGCAAAAAAGAAGCCGGTGGATGCCATCTTCTCGGCACTCTCCGTTTCCTGCGCCCCCAACTTACGGGAGATGTAGTTCCCCGAACCATGACCGAAGAAGAATCCCACAGCCTGGATAATGGACATCACAGAAAACACGATACCTACGGCAGCCGTAGACTGGGTATTTATTTTACCCACAAAATAGGTATCTGCCATGTTGTAGAAGGACGTCACCAGCATGCTGATGATGGTCGGCACAGCCAATGACGTAATCAGCCGGGGGACCGGAGTCGTCGTTAAGTGGACATAATTATCCTTTGCAGAATGGTGCATCATAGGGAATGGAATGACAAGACTATTTGCAGCAATTTCTCAATGGAGTACACTGTTACCGGCTCCTTGCCCGGTCGATGGAATACGAAGCTGCCGTCTCCCTTCAAATCTCCGGTTTCGATATAAATCTCCGATTCAACATTCCGGTTTGCCAGAATCCCGTTTCTCTGGAGTGCCTTGCGCACCATGGCATACTTCTGCCCGTGGCCCGCCAAGCGTATCTGGGAGGTATATTCATTGGCTACCCTGAACAGTCCCGTTTCCAAATCAAAGGCAATACCCTTACGGGCAAAGAAGTTGCTCAGGCTGCCGTTCAACGAAAGGTCCTCGGGCGTACCGATAGTTACGCCGTTCACCTTGTCCATCAGCCATATTTTGTCCGCTATCTGCAGGGCCAGTTCCAGGTCGTGAGTAGAAAGGAAAATCGTCTTGTCCGTTTGCCGGCTGAGCTGGTGAAGCAGTTGCATCATCTCTACTTTACTGGGAAAATCAAGGAAAGCTGTCGGTTCATCCAGATAGATGACGGGAGTTTCCTGGGCGAGCGCCTTGGCTATCATCACCTTCTGCCGTTCACCGTCACTCAGCGTATGCACCATGCGGTGTGCCAGATGGGGAATGCCTACCAGGGCGATGGATTTGTCCACCACAATCTTGTCCTCTTTCGAAAGGGTTCCCCAGAAACCGGTGTAGGGGCTACGCCCCAGACCTATCAGTTCTACGACGGACATATTGCGTATATCGCACTTCTCCGTCAGCACCACGCTGATGACGCGCGAAAGCTGCTTGTCGGTATAGTCCCCTATCTCTTTTCCTTCAATAAATATGTTTCCTCCAAGTTTCGGCTGGAAGGCGGACAGCGTACGGAGCAACGTGGACTTCCCCACTCCATTGGCTCCCAACAGGCAAGTCAGCTCACCACTGTTAATTCCGGCGCAAATGCCGTCTGCCACCACTTTCACATCCCCCTTACCGGGGTAACCGATGGAAAGATTCTCTATATGTATGGTTTCCTTATTCATTCAATTCTCCTTTCCGTTTTCTAAAAAGTACAGAAGCCACTACCGGCGCACCTACCAGTGCCGTCACCGAGTTGACCGGCAAAGCTCCCTCGAAGCCGGGCATACGGGCTATCAGATTGCAGACCAATGCCAGGGAAGCGCCTACCAGCAATGTGGCAGGCATCAGTACCCGATGGTCCGAAGAGTGGAAGATGGCACGGCACAGATGGGGAACCGCCAATCCGATAAACATAATCGGACCGCAATAGGCCGTTACAATAGCCACCAGCACGCCGGAGCATGAGATAACCAGCAGGCGTGCCCGCTTGATGTTCAGTCCCAGATTGCGTGCATAGCCATCGCCCAGCAGCAACAGATTCATCGTCTTTATCAGCAGGAAGGACAACGGAAGCAGCACAGCCATGATGCAGACAAACAGCACCATCTGGTCGCCCGAAACACGGGCAAAGCTACCCAATCCCCAAATGACATATGCACGTATATCTTCCTCCACACTGAAATATTTCAATACGCCGATGACGGCACTTGCCACATAGCCTATCATCACACCGATTATCAGCAGCGTCACGTTGCCCTTCACCTTCTGGGAGACATAGACAATGAGCGCCATCACAGCCAGCGCACCGATAATGGCGGCAACCGACAAGGCAACCTCGCCCATATACCCCAAACGGCTCAATGCCACACCGCCCATCGCCCCGGACAGTAATACCACACAAGCCACACCCAGGCTGGCACCTGAACTGATGCCCAATACCGAAGGCCCTGCCAGCGGATTGCGGAACACCGTCTGCATCTGCAGACCGCTGACTGACAGCCCTGCTCCCGCCACCAATGCCGTCAACGCTTGGGGCACGCGGGACTTCCAGATAATATTCTGCCAAATAACGGATTCATCCGTATTTCCCCACAATATGTTCCACACGGAGCGCAGAGGAATGTGAACCGACCCCAAAAGCAGGTTCAGCAGGAAAAAAAGAAAGATAGATGCCAGTGTCAGCAACATCAACGGAAGTACGGGTCTTTTTATCATTTCAGCAGTTCGTAGTAAGTCGGTTTATAGTCAGGCAACAAATCGGGATGGAAAGCATGTATCAAGTCTTCCAATACAATTTCGGGCTGCATGGGCATACTTTCGTAGAAGGGTTTCTCACGCATGTTGCAGTATACCACTCCCTTCTCACGAAACGCACGGAAGTCGGCATAACGCGGGTCGAGGGACTTCAAGGCATCATACGTGAATGTCCCGTCATAGCTGTTGACAATGCGCCAATAGTCGGCACTCTCCGCCTGGCTATATACGGTTTCAAAATCCAGCGTGACACCTCCCGAACGGGGATCGTCTTTCAAGAAATAATCCGCACCGGCATCACGGAACAGTTCGGCAAGAAAGCTCTTTCCTCCCACTGCATACCAGTTGCCACCCCGTATCTCGCCGCTGAATACCATCGGACGCTTCTTCACGTTGGCAGCCAGCTCCTTCAATTCGTTATAGCGCTTCTCTATCGCAGCAAACTTTTCATTCGCCTCCACTTCCTGGCCTATAAACATGCCGATGAATTTTATCCATTCAGCCTGCCCCAACGGGGTCATCTCCTTATATCCCAAATGGGGAACCAGTGGAATACCGATTTCCCGCATGGCATCATATCCGCCCCGCTTGAAAGGAGAGATAAAGATAACATCCGGATTCATGCTCATTATCACTTCATTATCAAAGTTCCCTTCGATACCAATCTTCACGGTCTCGCCGGACTTCAAACGTTCGTTCATCTCCTTGTTGAAGAGATGGCGCGTACTGGTGATGCCCACCACATAATCGCAGGCATCCAGACGGATGAAGTTGGAAAGTTGCAGGGATGTCATACACATAACGTGCTCTACCGGCGTTTCAATCACCGTATAGTCGCTCGGTATACCGACAGGCTTTATGCCTTTCGGTACCAGCGCATAGTGGAAAGTGCTGCTGCTTTCTTTTTGAGGGTCGTGTATATCCACCAGACGGACATGGTGCGGAAGATATTTCACCGTATAGCCTTTGGCATAGCACGGTACAATGGTAGCTGCCGTGTCTGTCGTAACCGGAGAATAGCCCGTTTCGGAAGAAGATTCGGTAGTAGTCTGTCTTGATTTTAAGCCGCAAGAGGTTACGCATAAAATGCACAGCAGTGCAATGCCTATGGCAGATATCCGGGTCATGACTATTGGGGTTTATAGAATTCGGGCACAATATTCGTCATTTTTGGGGAAATACGCAAATGCTCTTCCCGCAAATTGGTGGATATTGTGCCTAAATAATCTTTAAAAGCCCATCAAGTCATTCAGCGCTTCGCTCATGCTGGGATGTGTAAAGACAAAATCACGGAGGAAGGTATATTCCTGCCCGGTCTTCATGGCCATTGCCACCAGGTTGATGACCTCGCTCGATTCCGGACCAAACAGCGTACATCCCACTATCTTGTCCGTATCGGCGTCCACCACCACCTTGAACAATCCGTTCGTATCGCCCAAAGTCCTGGCACGCGGAACAGCGGCTACCGGCAGTTTGTTGACCTTTATATTCAATCCTTTCTTGCGTGCTTCCGCTTCGCTCAGCCCGATGCGTGAAAGCGGCGGGTCGATGAATACCGAATAGCTCACCGGGTCACGGTCGGACACCTTGCGTTCTCCTGCCCCGAAAAGGTCTTCGCGCAGAATGCGGTAATCATCCAAAGAAATGTAGGTAAACTGCAAACCGCCCTTTACATCACCGATAGCATGTATCTTGGGGTTGGTAGTCTGCAAATAGTCGTCCACCACAATAGCACCGCGCTCATTCACCTCTACACCTGCCGCCGCCAGATTCAAGCCAGCCGTATTCGGACGCCGGCCGGTAGCCAGCAGGATGGCATCTGCGTGTAACTGATGTTCCTCTCCCGTGACCGCATCCCGGTAAATGACGTCAGAGTCTTTCACGGACTGCACGCGTGCATTCAGCCTGAAAACGATTCCTTTCTGTTCCAATACCTCCCGGACACTGTCCGCAATGTCCCGGTCCTCCCGGGATATCAGTTCGGAAGAGCCCTCGAGCACCGTGACTTGCGAACCGAATGAAGCATACATGGAAGCAAATTCTAGTCCGATGTATCCCCCACCTACAATGACGAGCTGTGCCGGCAGCTCAGTCAGTTCCATAATGGAGGTGCTGGTATATACCCGTGGGTTACCTTGTATCCCCTCTATCGGTGGAATGACGGTTTCGGCACCCGTATTGATGAATATCCGGGGAGCTTGCAATTGTAATGTCCCTTCCACCATCCCAACTTCCACCACATCCGGACCTGCAAAGGAGCCGATACCCGTATAGACCGTTATATGAGGATTGTCGGCCAGATTGTGATAGTTCTTCTGACGTAGGAAAGAGACGACCTCTTCCTTCCTTGCAATGGACTGACGATAGTATGCCTTCTTGACCTCCCAAGAAGCGTCTTTGTCCGCATGCTTTGCCGCATGCACCAATGTTTTTGTGGGAATGCAACCGATATTGATACATGTCCCTCCGTACATCTTTTCCGAACGCTCCACTACGGCAACGTCCAGCTTCCGTTTTGCCAACTCGGCAGCCAATGTCTTTCCGCCTTTGCCGAATCCGATGATAATGACATCATACTGTTTCATACGTCTATTTCCTTAATTGGTTCAATACTCTTTTTGCACTGTCAGACAGTACGACAATGGCACCGGCAAGAATGGCCGTATCCTTGATGACCAAGCGCCCTGCCCCCGTCAGCAACGGAAAGCCGTGCTCCCCGCTTCCCAAGTCGGGCACCCACACCTCAGGGGTTGTCACCAGGAAAGAGAGGGTACCTATTGTCATGACAATGGCCAGTGCAGCTCCCGCCAGTCCGATTTTCGGAGAGAATATCCCCAGAAATGTCAGAATGCCGATGGTCATAATCAGAATGCCCAGACCGTGAGAGAAACCATACGTATTGTTCTCCACGTGCCACTGATGTTTCGCCTCATTGAACTCGCCCTCTTTCAGCTTATACTCCTTGTACTCCGGGGCACTCTTTGTATAAAAGAAGCTCATGAACGGGCTGTTCGCCACAAAAGGGACAATCCCTTCAGCCTCATAATTCCAGAATTTCAACCCACCAATCCATACGAAAATAACCAGGATGGCTACACGAATCAAATTAACACCCAACTTTTGAGTGGAAGCGGCCAGCGTCAACGCAGCCATAAACAAGTTTTGCAATTTCGTTTTCATCTTTGTTCTACTTTTTAAATGGTTTCAGTAATATGACTTGATTTTTGTTTTTGCAAAGTTCCTTGTTTTCCACCACGTACGAAATGGCAATTATTCCGCAACAGTTGGCAATTCTTCCCGTTTCACTCTTTTCCGGTAGTCCGAGACACTCTCGCCGGTCATTTTCTTGAAAAAACGGCTGAACGCGGACAAGTCTTCGAAGCCCAGAATGGAGCTGATTTCCTTAGCGCTTTTGTGGGTATACAGCAGCAATCTCATGGCTTCTGCCTCAATGCGGTCATGAATCACCCGTAAAGGGGAAGGCAACCCGCAGGTCGAGAACAGATTGGAAAGTGTCTTGGGAGAACGGCAAAGAATATCGGCATAATCCTGCACTTGCTTCTTCTCCTTGAAATGCCGGTCCACTAATACGTAATACTGCCGGATGATGTCAAACGTCTTTTCCTTCTCCTGCCCCACCCCAAAACGCTGGCGCGCAATGCGTGTGCAGGTAATGATGAAACGTTTCAAGACAATCCGCAGCATCTCCTCCTGCAGGTTGTCATGGATGACCGATTCCTGCCGGAAAATGCGGACTATGTCATGCAAGTTGGAAGACTGCCCGGCAGAAAGTGCCAGTTTCATCACCTTGGAAGAGCCATAAAAAAGGAATCCATTGCAAGAGACCTCGTTGTCATGTCCATAGATGCAATAAAAATTGCTGTTGAATACAAACGTCAGGTATTCACCGTCCACCTCTTTTACCTCCAGGTGATGCAACGGGGTCAAGGTCACGATTTCATCCTTTTCCAGGCGCATGGGGATATGGTCTATTTCCAGAGTCAGCGTACCGCTCTGTACCCAAATGAATTTGTACAGAGTCTTGTCACGTTGCAGCGACGCACGCTCATGGTAGCTGGAAGTCATGGCTATGTTGCCATTCAAACGGGTGTTCAGTTGATAATCCATAAAAAACAGATTGTTTTAGTAAATAACAAAGATAGCGAATATCTTGTTTGCTACAGATTATTTCCCCACTTTTGTAGCCGTTTTGCTGTTCTTTAATTTTTAACCTTTAATGTCTTCATGCAAATGTTCCCCGTCATATTTGTATCTCTCGGTCCCGGCGAACCGGAACTGATTACCGTAAAAGGCTTGAAAGCCCTGCAGACAGCCGACTGTATATTCTGTCCCGAGACACTGGCCAAAGATGGAAACAGAGTTTCACGCGCAGCCGACATCCTATTGCAACTCGACATTCCGGAAAACACGGTGCACCGCTTTCCACTCCCCATGAGCAAACAGCGCGAAAAAGCCCTGAGCGCCTACGACGAGGTCTATATGGAGAGCTCCACCCTCCGGCAACAAGGAAAGAAGGTCTGTATCGTTGCCGAAGGAGATGCCGGATTCTACTCTTCCATACATTATGTATATGACAAACTGCAGGCAGACGGCATCCCCGTGAAGCACATCCCCGGTATCCCCGCCTTCATTGCCGCCGGCGCACTGGGCGGGCTCCATGTGGCCAGCCAGGAAGAGCGGCTGACGGTGATACCCGGCATTACTACGACAGAAGAGATAGAGAAACTGACAAGCGAAAACAGTGCGGTTGTCATCATGAAGTTGTCCAGATGCACCGATGAGATTCACCGCTGCATCCGCCTGCATCCCGAATACCGGTATCACTATTTTGAGAATGTAGGCACTCCGGAAGAGAAGTATATCAATGACAGCAAGCGGATAGCGACCATCCGCTTCCCCTATTTTTCCCTGCTTATCATTCGTACAGAGACCTTTTGAGCCCGATTTAATACAATTTCGCACGCCATAGGCATTATTTTAATGAAAATGGGTTACCTTTGCGCCGTTGAAATATAAAAAAGATAAGAACATGAAGAAAGTCGCTTTTTATATGATGCTGCTGGTTATGAGCATCGGTTATGCCTATGCACAAGGAAAGGCAGACATCAAATTCGAACAGACCACCCACAACTTCGGCACATTCTCCGAAAACAGTCCTGTGGTCAGCTACACCTTTAAGTTTACGAACGTAGGCGATGCTCCGCTTGTCATCCATCAGGCTGTAGCTTCCTGCGGATGTACCGTTCCCGAATATTCACAAGAACCGATAGCACCGGGAAAGACAGGAACAGTGAAAGTAACTTATAATGGAACCGGAAGATACCCCGGACACTTCAAGAAATCCATTACCCTGCGCACCAATGCCAAAACGGAAATAATGCGATTGTTTATCGAAGGGGACATGACCGCTAAAGATACCAAATAAGCATTTTACCATACAGAATTAAGGAGATTTTTTTAAATCTCCTTTTTTTTTGCTTTCTTTGAAGTCTATTAAAGAAAAACATAAAACTACAAAACCTATGAAACAAGAAGAAGAACCTATTACCGGACTACCGGAAAATGCGTTCCGTGAATTGAAACCGGGAGAAGTGTACAACCCTCTGATGAGCCCGGATAAGAAGTATTCAGAAGTAAATGCCTGGTCGGTGACATGGGGTATTCTGATGGCCATCCTCTTTTCGGCCGCAGCCGCCTATCTGGGGCTGAAGGTGGGACAAGTATTCGAAGCCGCCATCCCCATCGCCATCATTGCCGTCGGCGTATCGGGTGCCGCCAAACGCAAAAACGCATTGGGCGAAAACGTCATTATCCAGTCTATCGGTGCCAGCTCGGGCGTCATCGTGGCAGGTGCCATCTTCACCCTTCCGGCACTCTATATTCTCCAAGAGACCTATCCGAAAGAAATCACCGTCACCTTTGCACAAGTCTTTATCAGTTCCCTGCTGGGAGGTGTGCTGGGTATTCTCTTCCTTATCCCCTTCCGCAAATATTTCGTGAGCGACATGCACGGCAAGTATCCCTTCCCCGAGGCGACAGCCACCACACAAGTGCTCGTCTCCGGTGAAAAGGGCGGCAGCCAGGCAAAACCATTACTCATGGCTGGTATTATCGGAGGTCTATACGACTTCATCGTGGCAACCTTCGGCTGGTGGAACGAGAATTTCACTACCCGCGTATGCGGCTTCGGCGAAATGCTGGCCGAGAAAGCCAAGCTGGTATTCAAGGTTAATACGGGTGCTGCCGTGCTCGGTCTGGGTTATATTGTGGGACTGAAATACGCGTCCATCATCTGTGCCGGCTCACTGGCCGTATGGTGGATTATCATCCCCGGTATGTCCATGATTTGGGGAGATTCCGTACTGAACCAATGGAACCCCGAAATCACGGCAACCATAGGCGCTATGGCTCCGGAAGAAATCTTCAAATACTATGCCAAGAGCATCGGTATCGGTGGCATTGCCATGGCAGGTATCATCGGCATTATCAAGTCTTGGGGCATCATCAAGAGTGCCGTAGGACTGGCTGCCAAGGAAATGGGAGGTAAGTCCAACGTGGAAGCCAGTGTGAAACGCACACAGCGGGACATCTCTATGAAGATTATCGCCATCGGTTCCATCATCACGCTGCTGCTGGTTGTTCTCTTCTTCTACTTCGATGTGATGCAGGGCAACTTGACACATACCATTGTAGCTATCCTGCTTGTTGCAGGTATCGCTTTCCTGTTCACCACCGTGGCAGCCAATGCCATTGCGATTGTGGGCACAAACCCCGTATCCGGAATGACGCTGATGACATTAATCCTGGCATCCGTAGTCATGGTAGCCGTAGGGCTGAAAGGTCCCGAAGGGATGGTTGCGGCACTGGTGATGGGCGGTGTTGTATGTACGGCACTGTCCATGGCGGGAGGCTTCATCACAGACTTGAAAATCGGTTACTGGCTGGGTAGCACGCCTGCCAAGCAGGAGACCTGGAAGTTCCTCGGAACCATCGTTTCTGCCGCTACCGTAGGTGGTGTAATGATTATCCTAAACAAGACATACGGTTTCACCAGCGGACAGCTGGCCGCTCCGCAAGCCAATGCCATGGCGGCCGTTATCGAACCGTTGATGAACGGTGTGGGTGCGCCCTGGCTGCTCTACGGCATCGGTGCAGTGCTGGCCGTCATCCTCAACTTCTGCAAGATTCCCGCACTGGCATTTGCATTGGGTATGTTCATCCCATTGGAACTGAATGTTCCGTTGGTAGTGGGCGGTGCCATCAACTGGTACGTGACCAGCCGCAGCAAGGATGCCGCTCTCAATGCCGAACGCGGGGAGAAAGGTACCCTGCTTGCCTCCGGTTTCATTGCCGGCGGTGCATTGATGGGCGTGGCAAGTGCTGCCATGCGTTTCGGAGGAATCAACCTCGTAAACGATGCATGGTTGCAGAACACCTGGTCCGAAGTGCTGGCGCTGGGTGCTTATGCCATTCTGATATTCTACCTCATCAAAGCTTCCATGAAAACCAAATAACTTTTAAATACCAAGAACATGAAAAAGATTCTACTTTTATCTTTTCTATTTGCAGCGACCATGTTATCTGCACAAAAGCCCGTTGAGCTGCCCCTATGGCCCAACGGTGCCCCCAATAACAACGAACTGACCAATTCCGGACAGAACCATAACAACGAATGGGTGTCCGATGTCACCACCCCTACCCTTACGGTGTACCCTGCCTCCCACCCCAACGGCATGGCCATCATCATGTGTCCGGGAGGCGGCTACGGGGGGCTGGCCATGAAGCACGAGGGACACGACATGGCTCCCTGGTTCAACACACAAGGCATCACCTATGCAGTACTGAAATACCGTATGCCCAACGGGCACCATGAAGTGCCCCTTTCCGATGCCGAACAAGCCATCCGCATGGTACGCGAACATGCCGCCGAATGGGGTGTCAATCCTCAGCGTGTAGGCATCATGGGCGCTTCTGCCGGCGGCCATCTGGCAGCTTCGCTTGCCACACTATACAGCAGTGACAAGACCCGTCCCGACTTCCAGATCTTGTTCTATCCGGTGATTTCCATGCAGAAAGGCGTTACCCATGGAGGTTCCCGTAAGAACCTTATCGGAGAAAATCCATCTCAGGAACTGGAACAAAAATACTCCCTCGAAAGGCAAGTGTCCCCACGCACTCCGCAAGCTTTCATCATGCTTTCTTCGGACGATGACGCAGTGCCGCCCATCAACGGCATCGGTTACTTCCTTGCCCTGCGCGACCATAAAGTACCTGCCAGCCTGCATGCCTACCCCACCGGCGGACATGGCTGGGGATTCCGGGACAACTTCACCTACAAGCGTCAATGGACGGAAGAACTGGAGAAGTGGTTGCGTGAAGGGCTCGTATTCCCGGTCTCTGAACCTACCACAAAGAAATAAAAGCAATTATGAATAAAAAGTATTTTTTACTCACTTGCCTCGCAACGTTTCCCTTTGGCCTGACTGCTCAGGAGAACAATCGCTACGAAGAGATTACCAACCCCAAGCTGACAAGCATCAACCGGGAGCCTGCCCGCAGCACGTTCACCTCCTACGTCACGGAGGCTGATGCCGTCATCAATGACCGCAAGAACGGAACATTCCGCTTGTCCCTTAACGGGAAATGGAAATTCCATTATGTGGAAACCTTCGCCGACCGCCCCACGGACGTCATGATGGACCGTGTGGACGCCAGCCGCTGGCCGGACATCAATGTACCCGGAAACTGGGAGTTGCAGGGATTCGGTACGCCCATCTATGTGAACCAGCCTTATGAATTCTGTTCTTCGGGCTATCCTCCTTATTGGGACAAGCCCAATCCTCCATACGTTCCCCAAGAATGGAATCCCACCGGCACCTACCGCCGCGAGTTCACTCTTCCGGGAGACTGGGACGATAAGGAAATTTTCCTGAGTGCCGACGGCGTACGCGGGGCAGCCTTCTACTACCTCAACGGCAAGTTTGTAGGCATGAGTAAAGATGCAAAGACTCCGGCGCGTTTCAACGTCAGCGCCATTGCCAAGAAAGGGAAGAATGTCATTGCCATTCAGATACACCGCTTTTCCGATGCCAACTATCTGGAATGCCAGGACTTCTGGCGCATCAGTGGTATCGAACGGGACATTTACTTATATGCCCAGCCTCAAATCCATCTCACGGACTTCAAGGTGGAGTCTCCTTTGGATGAGAACTACCGGAACGGTATCCTCAAGGTAAAGGTGCAGTTTACCAATGAAAGCGGACAAAATTCCCCATTTGTCGTTGGTTACCGCCTGCTGGACAAGAACGACCAGCAGATAGCCCAGTCCTCTACTCAGGTCAGCGGTGACCAAACGGAAGTGGAATTCACCAAGAAGACCATCCAGGAACCCCTGCAATGGACAGCCGAAACGCCCAACCTCTATACCCTCGTCGTCAGCTTGAAGCGCCCGAACGGAGATGTGATTGAAGCGACAAGCTGCAAAGTAGGTTTCCGTACAGTGGAAATCAAGGACAAGCAACTGTTGGTAAACGGACAACCTATCCTCGTGAAAGGCGTGAACTATCACGAACACAACGAGAATACCGGTCACTATGTCTCCGAAGAACTGATGAAGAAAGATTTCGAGCTTTGGAAGAGATACAATGTCAATACCGTCCGCACCTGTCACTATCCCCAGCAGGAACGTTTCTACGAACTCTGTGACGAATATGGTATCTACGTCATCGACGAAGCCAATATAGAAAGCCACGGCATGGGTTACGACCTGCGTGTAGGCGGCACGCTGGGAAACAATCCGCTCTTCATGAATGCCCACCTCGACCGTACCATGAATATGTACGAACGGGACAAGAACCATCCGTCAGTCATCATCTGGTCGCTGGGCAACGAAGCCGGAAACGGATTGAATTTCTACGTTACCTACAACACCTTGAAGACGCTCGACAGTCGTCCCATCCAGTATGAACGCGCACTGTTGGAATGGAATACGGACATCTACTGCCCGATGTACGCTTCCCCTTCCTATCTGGAAAAGTATGCCCGGAACAAGGAGATGACGCGTCCCCTCATTCTTTGCGAGTATGCCCATGCCATGGGCAACAGCCTCGGCAACTTCCAGGACTACTGGGACATCATCGAGAAATATCCTATCCTCCAGGGCGGCTGTATCTGGGACTGGGTAGACCAGGGCTTTGCCGCCAAGACAGACGACGACCGTAAATACTGGACCTATGGCGGCGATTATGGCGAGAACGGCACGCCCTCCGACGGCAATTTCTGCATCAACGGCGTGGTATACCCCGACCGCAGTGTCAAGCCGCAGACAGAAGAGATGGGAAAAGTATACCAGAACATCAAGTTCCTTGATTTCGACAAGCAGACTTCCACCGTGAAAATCCGCAATGATTTCTCCTTCACCAATCTCGACAAGTACGACTTCTACTACATCATCCGCGACCACGGAAAGGAAGTCTACCGTGGCAAGATTGAAAATATCCATGCCGCACCGGGCAAGACGGTAACCACCGGCTTCCTGAACGGCATACCCAAAGAGAAACAGACAACGGGAGATGTGCGTATCGAGTTCTATGCAGCCATCAAGACGGCAGAGCCTTTCCTCCCGGCCGGCACGGTCATCGCACGCGAACAGACCTACGTCCATACTTTCTACAAGAAAGAGGCTACGGCACAGCAGCCCGCCACTTCTAAGGAAGAGGGAAATTTGGTGGCGTTCTCCGGTCCCGACTTCAAAGCCACCTTCGACAAGCAAAGCGGTCTGCTCACCTCCTATTTATACAAGAAGCACGAGTACATACTGAACGGTCAAGGTCCCCGCCCATTCTTCTGGCGTGCACCGACGGACAATGATTATGGAGCCAACCTCCCCGTCCGCCTCAAAGCCTGGAAAGAGGCAAGCTATCAAGAACCAAAAGCCGAAAGTTTCCAAGTGACTCCGGGCAGCAATGCCACGACAATAAAGGTGACCTACCGTTTTCCACAGACAGATGCCCGTTGGGACATCACCTATAAGATATATGCCAGCGGAGTCATCAAGGTAGACAACCGGTTCGTGGCCGAAGGAGACCAAGCTCCGATGATACCGCGTGTGGGCCTGCGGATGCAGTTGCCGGAAAGCTTTACAGACTTGACCTACTACGGTCGCGGTCCGAAAGAGAATTACCGAGACCGCCGTACCTCCCAGTTCATCGGAGAGTACGCCATCCCGGTCAAGGATATGTACGAGCCGTATGTCCGCCCACAGGAGAACAACCATCGCACGGACATCTATTGGTGCGCCCTTACCGATAAGACGCAACGTGGTTTGCTGCTCATCGCCGACCGCACCTTTGAGCTGAACGCCTCCAACTATCCCCTGGAAAGTATGGACAGCGGCGATACGATTGACAACGGCGCTCCGCGTACCGAAAAGACCCATCACCGCCACCTCACCGACCCTCTGCCGGAAAAGATGGTCGATTTGTTCATTGATTACCGCATGATGGGTGTCGGTGGAGACGACAGTTGGGGCGCAACCGCCCATGAGCCCTATCTGATTCGTCCGGGCAAAGAGAACACCATTGAATACGGTTTCTCCCTTGTTCCGTTCGATAAAAAGGAGGATTATAAATATTTAATCCGGCAATATTGAATTTAATCCCTCCGGATTAAGCTTTTATAAAAAGGATGTAGTAAATTTGCTGCATCCTTTTTACGTTCAAGAACAATAATAATCAAAAGAAAGAAAAATGAAAACAATGACTAAATTTATGTTCAGCGCCCTCTGCGCCGCAGCCATGGTAACTTCCGTTTCTGCCCAGGGAGGGAAAGATATGTTGAGCAATGGAATAAAGTATCTGGATGTGCCATACGTAGCCCATACGCTGGAGGCTGATGGTCCCGAAGAACTCGTCATCAACTGCGATGAAGTAGACTGTACCACGCTGGTGGAATATGTACTGGCAGAGACACTCACCCCCAAATTGGCCGACGGAGACATCTCGGAAAGCGCTTTCGCCGATAACCTGCAAAAAATCCGTTACCGTGACGGTAAAATCGACGGGTACACTTCCCGCCTGCATTATATTGCCGACTGGATAAACAATGGCGTACGCAACGGCTTCCTTCAAGATGTAACGGGCGCCATGAGTCCCGACACCGAACGGTTGTCCATCTCCTACATGTCTTCCCACCCCCAACTCTACAAGCAGCTGGCAAATTCTCCGGAGAACATAGCCAAAATGAAGAAGATTGAACAATCCTTGTCCGGCAAGGAAATTCACTATCTTCCCAAAGCCAAACTTCCCGCCGATGGTCTCCCGTGGATTAAAGACGGCGATATCATAGCCATCACCACCAACACTCCGGGGCTGGACGTAGCCCACATGGGAATCGCTTTCTATGCGGATAGCAAACTCCTGCTGGTACACGCTTCCTCTACCGACAAGAAAGTGGTCGTCTCCAAAGTCCCCTTGTCCCAAATGCTGAAAGACAATAATAAGTGGACGGGAATACGGGTGCTGAGGATGAAGAAATAAAATGAAATACTATAATATGGAAAAGGCGATGAAGATTTGATTCTCCATCGCCTTTTCCGTATATAGGATTGTTCGTTCCTATTCCTCCACGACAATATATTCATCAATATTCCGTGTTTCTTTACTGAAGTTCACACCTACTTTCACTAATTTCCTGCCATCCAAGGTATAAGGAATCAGATAACCTTTCTCATCTATTTGCTTCAGAGCTGCGTCGGCCGTACCGTCCAGTTTGAACTCAAAAACATAAATAGCGGTAGGGGTATGAACTACTGCGTCCGCACGGCCGCGGCTGCTGCGAACCTCGGACCGGATGAACTGTCCCAGCAAAGTAAACACTACATGAAAAATAACCTGATAATGACGTTCCGTATCATCACTCAACTCGTACGGAATACCGGAGAAGAATATCTTAAGACGCTCCATAAACGCCTCCACATCCCCACTCTTCAATTCACGCATGAATTTAGCGATGTGGAAACCAGTCTCATCATCAGTAACTTTAGTATAAAAAGGAACCAGAAAATTCAGAAAGCCGTAACGAACCTCATCATTTGGAAAGCCTAAAGTGTATAGCTTCACATCATCATCATACCCTTTTATGGTCAAATAACCACTTTGATAAATCATCGGAAGAGGATTATTTGTTTCCGCACGATATTCAGAGAAAGCGGAAGCCAGCACTTCCACTCCATCTATCAATAGACGTATATCGTAATCACTCTGCTTCAGCAAGTCAACCAAGTAAGTAGGTGTGCCGGTCTGAAACCAATAGTACCCCATCTCTTCTGCATCAAAAGCATTCAATACACTGAACGGATTGAACATTCCTACACCTTCCGGATGAAAATGATAACCATCATATTGACGTTCCATCAAATCAATCACTTCTTGTAAAGATATCCCTCTTCGTTTAGCCAGTCTCTCAAGTTCCGGCAGAAAGGTTTTCACCAACTCCTCTTTGGTAATACCACACAAAGCAGCGTAAGGAGACTTCATGCTGATATCATTCAGCTGGTTCAAGTCACTGAATACACTTACTTGCGCAAACTTGGTCACTCCGGTCAGGAAAACAAAACGAAGATAACGGTCAGCGCTCTTCAAGACACCGTAGAACGCTTTCAATATTTTCCGATACTCATCCAGCAAGTTCTCGTCCAAGACCGCCTGAAGCAATGGCTTGTCATACTCATCAATCAGCACAACCACCTGCTTTCCCGTCAGCGTGCATGCCCGCTCTATCACGTAAGCAAAACGCTCCTCCGGACTACGGTCTTCCTTCTCCTGACCATAGAGCAGCTCCCATTTCTCCAGATATTGATTAAGCATAGCCGTCAGGTCAGCAGCAGTTTCATATTTCCGGGCATTCAAGTCAAGATGTAGAACAGGATACTGTTCCCACTTCGTTTCCAACTGTTCGATGGCCAAGCCCTGAAACAAGTCTTTGCGTCCTTGAAAGTAAGCTTCGAAAGTGGAAATGAGCAGACTCTTGCCAAACCGACGGGGACGGCTTAGGAAATAAGGAGTAGAAGTAGATGCTATTTGATAAATCATAGCAGTTTTATCTACATAAAGAAAACCGCCTTCACGTAGTTTATCAAAAGTCTGTATGCCTATCGGCAGCTTACGTATCTGTTCCATGTTATTATTATAACCTGATTGGTGTATGACAAAGGTACGATTTATATTTCAAAAATAAGACGAAAGGCGATGGAGATTTTAGTCTCCATCGCCTTTCATTATTTTACTAATCATCATTTCAGCATTACTCACGTAGACTGGTGCAATCCGAAATACTTCTTCATAAAACAGATATAAAGAAAACAAAGCAAAAGAATTATACCTGCCAAATACCAATAACTGTAACCTAAACACATTATATATCCTACGATGATGATTGCCTGCACTGCCATGTAAATAGAAGAAACCATTATATGGGGAATCTTCAGCTCATTCGCCATAATCTGATACAGATGCTTGCGATGCGGTAGCCCGATATTCTCATGAAGCATCAGGCGGTGAATGATAGTCAATACACTATCCACACCGTAAACGGATAAAAGGACTATCCAGCTGAAATCTTCCGTTTCAATGATGAGCCTGCCTATCAGGAAAAGAAGGATGAAGGCAATGCTCCTGTCTCTTATATCACCGGCAAAGCATTTGGCACGCTTGCGGAAATTGAAGAAACAAAAGACAAGAACAGAACAGATAACGGTATAGATGAAATCCGCTTCCACAAAAGTAACCACCTCCTTATTGACATAAGCCAACGCAGCAAGAATAACCAGAGAGTAACCGCCGGTTATGCCGTTAATCCCATCCATAAAATTGTAGGCATTGATGATGCCCGTACAGACTATCAAGGCTATGACTATCCACCACCAGGACAAGGAGAACAGCCCCCACTGATAAAACATCATAGCCATAGCAGAGAAATGAAAAAGCAGCCTTGTCATCTGTCCGGTGGATTTTATATCGTCCACGAAGCTGATGAACGTCACCAGTGTCAAGGCAAGCAGGAACCAGGGATATTCAAAGTCACTCGTCAGGAAATAGGCCAACGCTCCGAAATAGAAAATAATCCCACCACCGCGTAAAGTCACTTTCGTATGGGAACTCCGCTCATTGGGCTTGTCGATGATATTGCACTTATCAGCTATTCTAAAATAAAAAAGTTCTGCTAAAAACAGCAGAACCAGTATAAGCAGATAATACATAACAGTATTTTCCTCTTTAATTTTTAATTCTTAATTGTTTACTTTTATATTTGAGAACGATTTTATCGTTCTCACTATCCCCTCCTCTGCCCTCACCGGCATTCTGTCAATACCCAGGGCAGCCTTTATCTTCGCATTACTCACCACATAATTCTCTGTCAACTTGCGCAGACGCTCTTCATTCAAAGGCAAATGGAGCAGAGTCCCAAAACGGGCACAGAACTCCATCAGTCCTCTGTTTATCTTCCAGATATGCGGTTTACGGTCCAAAGCCCGACACATCAAAGCTATCAGCTCATTTGTGGACAAGGCTTCGTCATCTCCCATGTGGTAGATACCACTCGCCACCTCCTTGGTCAACAGCCCTTTCACCACATAGCAGAGATTGTCTATCGAAGTAAAAGACCTTCTGTTCTCAAAAGCCCCCAAAGGCCAGGGAACACCTTTTTTCACCACATTATAAAGAAGATTCAGATTGCCTTTGTTGCCGGAACCATGAATCATGCAGGGACGCAGGATATAAACCTGCTTGTCATCATAAGGATTAGCTTTCAATTTCCCATTCTCAACCTTCAACTTGTCAAGGATGTAATTCTCGGCAGCTATCTTACTTTCCCCATAAGGCCCTACCGGAGCAGGCACCACATCTTCAGTCAGCATATCACCCACCACACTGTCGGCAGCAGCTTTTACCGAACTGAAGAATACGAACTTCTTCGCAGACGATTCCAGAAAGAAATCAAATATCTTTTGAGTCAATCCCGTATTAATATCAAAATAGGATTGGGCTGCGGACCGGTTTTTCGTATCATGGGCTTTACCAGCCAGATGAATAATGGCATCGAATTCAGGAAGATTCCGCATCGGAAAAGAAGCCGGTTCGATATCCTTCCAGAAAAAAGTCTTTACCACCCCCTCCTTTTCAGGAGCGACAATATCCAGCCCGTAAAGGCTATGACGTTCCTTTAGGGCAACAACGAGATTGGAACCCACAAAGCCGTGGATTCCAGTGACGAGTATGTTCATTGAAATATGCTAAAAAATATACTGACCGGAAACGTGATTATTGGTTATGTATTTAATAAAATAAGTATCTCCAATGACAGAGAAGAAAATATACCACGTCGTATTAGAATTACGTTGATAAGTGATGTAATACATATCCTGTCTCTTATACACATCTCCGAGCCCACGAGACCGTACTAGATCTCG
>ERZ1504756.145-NODE-145-length-17575-cov-7.358276_pt1 | contig 17575 bp, 10 predicted proteins | sample MGYA00572321_ERZ1504756 | MGnify/ENA primary metagenome ERZ1504756 (study PRJEB39906, sample SAMEA3182094) | gut metagenome | biome: human; feature: gut; material: Stool; isolation source: human stools | place: Canada | collected 2012-02-21 ...
TTCGTCGGCAGCGTCAGATGTGTATAAGAGACAGTTATTACACAGTGGTAGCCCATGCGGGCGATATGACTTCAGGCGTGTCTATCTCCAACTCCATAACCACCGGCTCGGTCACTCCCCCCTACGTTTCCAACTTCAGGAAATCGACCGGACTCGACGGTTACACCATACTCAACATCAACGATGACGATAAGGTGTGGACGCTGAAAAACTCAGCCGCCTACCTCAAATACAGCAGTTATCTTGATTCCGACGACTGGTTGATCACACCTCCGCTGCGTCTCAAGAAAGGCAATACCTACCGCCTCAACTATGTCATCTACACCGAGAGCGGCAGTTACAAGGAGAAAATAGAGGTAAAATGGGGCAACGCTCCGACAGTTGATGGCCTGACCGAGGTGATTCTCGAGCCGTATGAGTTCTCGAGCCTGAGCGACGTGCCGTTCGAGACATACATCACGCCCGAGGCCGACGGCGTATATTACATCGGGTTCCACGGCATGAGCACCAAATATATGTATGGCCTCTACATCAAAGAGATTTCCATAGCCGAAGGCACAAATCTCGAATCGCCCGCGGCAGCCACCGGCCTCACAGCCATACCCGACTACGACGGCGCCAACAAAGCCACAATCCAATTCACCGCACCGGCTGTCAACGTCAGAGGCGATGCCCTGTCGTCACTCACACGCATCGACCTGCTCCGTGGCGACGTTGTAATCAAATCATTCGATAATCCTCAGCCGGGGGCTACGCTGTCATACGCCGACGCGGTAGAGCATTCAGGCGATTTCACCTACACCGTAATACCCTACAACGAAAACGGAGCCGGCAAGGAGGCATCGTTCACCACATTCATCGGCATCAACAAACCGGGCTGCGTGACAAATCTCGTCGCGACCGAGACGTCGACGCCCGGCGAAGTGACATTCACCTGGGACGCAGCCGATACCGATGCCGACGGAAATCCCATGAACCCCGCGCTTATCACCTACAGCATATTTGAGTTCACCACCGGCGCGCAATATGTACCCGTGGTAGAGAATCTCGCTGAAACCACCTACACATTCCGCGCGGTAGATGCCGACGGCGAGCAGGAAATGAAGCAATGGGTAGTGTGCGCCGTAACAGACGGAGGCATGGGTTCGCCCGTAGCCACCGACCTTATATGTGTCGGGCCGAACTATCAGATGCCTTATATGGAATCGGTAGCCGGCGGCAAACTGTCGTCGAATTTCTCGATGGACCAGGCCAACGGCGGCGTATGGCGACTGTACACATCGGAGACCCTTTCCGAACCGGTATCGGTTGACGGCGACGACGGTCTTTTCGGCATGAAAGGAAACGGTGCCGGCACTTACGGCTCGATAATCACGGGCAAGATAGAGGTGTCGGGTGATAATCCCGGCCTGATGTTCTACACATTCAACATCGAAGGCAAGAACCCCGCAAACGATGAGATTGTACCCGACGAAAATCAGCTCAACGTCTACGTACGCAGCGGAAATACAGAAACATGCATCAAGAATATCGTGATGAAATCGCTTCCCGAGACCGGATGGAACTGCATCACCCTGCCGCTCGACGCTTACAAGGGCAAAGTTATCTACCTGCGGTTTGAGGGCGTTGCCGTCAACTACACCTACACTCTCCTCGACAATGTCCGCGTAGTCCGGTTGGTTGACAACGACCTTGCCCTCACCTCCCTCGATGCTCCCGACAAAGTAAATGCCGGCGAGGAATTCAACGTAAATGTAAGGATTGACAATCCCGGTGCAAATACGATGTCGGGATATACCGTCAATCTATACCGCGGCGGTGAAAAAGTCGCAGTAGCCGAAGGGAATGCCCTTCAGCCTGGTCTCAATGCCGTATACAGCTTCAAGCAGACAATCAATCTCTTTGATGACGAGACTACCGAGTATTTTGCCGACGTAATCTCGGAAAGCGACACGAATACCGCCAACAACGCGGCTGAAACGACCGTCAAGGTTACCGCCGTATTCCCCACGCATCCCGCACCCGGCGCACTCGACGCCAAATCCACCGACAACGGCGTGCTTCTCAGCTGGAGTGCCCCCGACCTTACCGCCGCATCGCCCGAGGCAGTGACCGAGACTTTCGAATCGGCCGAATCATTCGCCACCGGATACGGCGACTGGACAGTCCTCGACCTTGACGAAAAGGCTATCGGCGGCCTGTCAGGAATCAAATTCCCCGGCATAGCCACCTATTCCAAACAGTCATTCTTCGTACTCGACAACAGCGGCGACCAGTTCAACGCCACATTCGATACCCGCTCAGGCAACAAGTGCATAGTCTCAATGTTTGAATCATATTTCGGCGAAATCAATGACTGGGCCATCTCGCCCCGCCTCAGCGGCGACGCACAGACCGTATCCGTCTATGCACGCAGCTATGACAGCCGCTACAAGGAGACAATCGAGCTGCTCTACTCAACCGGCAGCCTCGAGCCGTCGGATTTCATTGCCGTGGGTCGATATGAAAGCATTTCCAACGAGTGGACCGAATACACGGCTGAACTTCCCGAAGGCGCCCGCTACTTCGCCATACGCTCATGCGCCGTCGGTGGTTCGATGCTCATGGTCGATGACGTGACCTACATACCGGCGTCGCCCAATGCCGACCTCGAGCACATAGGCTACAACATCTACCGCAACGGAGAAAAGCTCAACGACAGCCCTGTCACCGACACGAAGATGATTGACCGCACCGCCGTGGAGGGCACCCACACATACGCCGTCACGGCAGTCTACAACGCCGGCGAGTCAAAGGCCGCCAAGGCTACCGTAGCCGTCATGTCGGGGATAGCAGACGTAGCGGCTGACAATGACGCTCCCGCCGAGTATTATAACCTGCAGGGCATACGCGTAAGCGAGCCTCGTCAGGGCAGTGTCTACATACTGCGTCAGGGCGCCAAAGCCACAAAAGTGATATTCTGATTTCAGCCTCAACGCTGACTTAATTTCCGCGGTTAGAAACCGGGGCTACTATATGCCTGATATTCAGTTAGTAGTCGCGGTTTCTAACCGCGGAATGCATAATATCGGCAATATTCAGTATTTTTTGCATTCTACTTGGAGGTATGCCATTATGTCTGCCAAAATGCGGCAAAAGCTGTCAATTTTTAAGTTTGTCGGGAATTTAGTTTTCATATATTAGGAAAAATGCTTAACTTTGCACGGTTTTCACGATGGAAATCTTGTCAACCGCCACATAGTTTACTAATAATTTTCCATAATTCCTATGCGCGAAACAAGACGAGCCACCCTTATACTCGAGGATGGCACCACGTTTGAGGGAAAATCTTTCGGATACGAAGCATCGACTTCGGGCGAAGTGGTCTTCAACACGGCCATGACCGGCTATCCCGAAAGTTTGACCGACCCCTCCTATGAAGGTCAAATTCTTGTCACCACCTATCCCATTCTCGGCAATTACGGCGTGCCCCCGCGTCGCGAAAAAGATGACGTCAGCGAGTTCTATGAGAGCGACCATATCCATGCCAAAGCCATCATAGCCCAGGACTATTCATGGGAGCACTCCCACTGGCAGGCCGACCGCTCGCTCTCGCAATGGCTGTGCGAAGAGAAAATCCCCGGCATCTACGGCATCGACACCCGCGCGCTCACCAAGCATCTGCGTGAAAAAGGCTCTATGCTTGGTAAAATCATCATCGAAGGCTGCGAGGATGTCGATTTCTATAACCCGAATCTCGAGAACCTCGTCGGCAAGACAAGCTGCAAGGAGGTGGAAATCCACGGCGACGGCGAAAAGACCGTAGTGCTCATCGACTGCGGTACAAAGCACAACATCATACGCTGCCTCACACGGCGCGGTGTCAAAGTGGTACGCGTGCCCTGGGATTATGACTTCACTCAGATACCCTACGACGGCCTGTTCATATCCAATGGTCCCGGCAACCCCGACATGGCGGAAGCCACCGTGGCTAATATCCGCAAGGCTTTCGAAATCGGCAAACCGATATGCGGCATCTGCATGGGCAACCAGCTCCTGTCAAAAGCCGCAGGCGCCAAGGTATACAAACTCAAATACGGACACCGCTCCCACAACCAGCCGGTGCGCCGCGTAGGCACCGACACATGCTACGTAACGTCACAGAACCACGGCTATGCCGTCGACAGCACTACCCTACCCGACGACTGGGAACCGCTCTTCATCAATATGAACGACGGCACCAACGAGGGCATCCGCCACAAGTCAAAACCGTATTTCTCGGCACAGTTCCACCCCGAAGCCTCATCAGGCCCCAAGGACACCGAATTCCTCTTCGACGAATTCATAGCGCTGCTCTGACACAGTGTAGGGACGCACAGACCGTGCGTCCCTGCAAAGAAGCAACGCCCCCATAATTAACAACAGCAATTCTGCAACAATATAAACCGCGGCTCAGCCGCCACAACAACTCATAATGAGCGATAAGACAATAAAAAAAGTACTTTTGCTTGGTAGCGGTGCCCTCAAGATAGGCGAGGCAGGAGAATTTGACTACTCCGGTTCGCAGGCACTCAAAGCAATGAAGGAGGAGGGAATTGAGACTATCCTTATCAATCCCAATATTGCAACAGTACAAACGTCTGACGGTTTTGCCGACCACATCTACTTCCTGCCGGTGACTCCGTTCTTTGTGGAGAAAGTCATCGAGAAGGAACGTCCCGACGGCATCCTGCTGGCGTTCGGAGGCCAGACCGCCCTCAACTGCGGCGTGGCCCTCTACGAATCGGGCGTGCTCGAAAAATACAATGTACGCGTGCTCGGCACCCCCGTACGCGCCATCATGGACACCGAGGACCGCGAGCTTTTCGTGCGCAAACTCGATGAAATCGGCGTCAAGACCATCAAGAGCGAGGCCGTATCGACGGTCGACGATGCTCTCCGTGCCGCCCGCGAACTGGGCTACCCCGTCATCGTGCGCGCCGCATACGCGCTGGGCGGACTCGGCTCCGGTTTCTGCGACAACGAGGAGGAGCTTGTGGCTCTCACCGAGAAAGCGCTCTCGTTCTCTCCGCAGGTGCTTGTGGAGAAATCGCTCAAAGGCTGGAAAGAGGTGGAATACGAGGTTGTGCGCGACCGCTTCGACAACTGCATCACGGTATGTAACATGGAGAACTTCGACCCGCTCGGCATACACACCGGCGAGAGTATCGTCGTCGCTCCCTCGCAGACACTTTCCAACGAAGACTACCACTATCTGCGTAAACTCGCAATCAAAATCATACGCCACGTGGGCATCGTGGGCGAATGCAACGTGCAGTACGCCTTCGACCCGCAGTCAATGGACTACCGCGTCATCGAGGTCAACGCCCGTCTGAGCCGTTCGTCGGCTCTCGCATCGAAAGCCACCGGTTATCCGCTGGCATTCGTGGCCGCCAAACTCGGTCTCGGCTACGGCCTGTTCGACCTCAAGAACTCAGTCACCAAAGAGACTTCGGCATTCTTCGAGCCGGCTCTCGACTATATCGTCGTCAAAATCCCCCGCTGGGACCTCGGCAAATTCCACGGCGTGCGCAAGGAAATCGGCTCGTCGATGAAATCGGTCGGCGAAGTGATGGCCATAGGCCGCACATTCGAGGAAGCTATCCAGAAAGGCCTCCGCATGATTGGCCAGGGCATGCACGGCTTCGTAGGCAACCGCGAACTCAAAATCAACGACATCGACCACGCCCTCTCCGAACCGACCGACAAGCGCATCTTCGTCATTGCCAAGGCGATGAAATCGGGCTACACCGTCGACAAGATACACGAGCTTACCAAAATCGACAAGTGGTTCCTCTACAAGCTCCAGCACCTCATCGACACCGAAGCCGAACTTGAGGCATTCGACGAAATCGAAAAAATACCCGCTCCACTCCTCCGCACGGCGAAGGAACAGGGATTCAGCGACTTCCAGATAGCCCGCGCAGTGCTCGACAACTTCGGCGGCTCGGCCGAGATGGCCAACAAGCGCGTACGTCAGTACCGCAAGAGCCTCGGCATCGTGCCCGTGGTGAAACAGATCGATACCCTCGCTGCCGAATATCCCGCACAGACCAATTACCTCTACCTGACCTACAACGGCACGGAAAACGATGTGCACTACCTCCACGACCACCGCTCGATTGTGGTGCTCGGTTCGGGTGCATACCGCATAGGCAGCTCTGTGGAGTTCGACTGGTGCTCGGTCAACGCCCTCATGACTGTCAAGAAAGAGGGATGGCGCTCGGTGATGATCAACTACAACCCCGAGACCGTGTCGACCGACTACGACATGTGCGACCGTCTCTACTTCGACGAGCTCACGTTCGAGCGCGTGATGGACATCCTCGACCTCGAGCAGCCCCACGGCGCAATCCTCTCGGTGGGCGGACAGATACCCAACAACCTTGCCACCCGTCTTGACGACGAAGGTGTCAACATACTCGGCACCACGGCCCGCAGCATCGACAACGCCGAAGACCGTCACAAATTCTCGGCCATGCTCGACACCCTCGGCATCGACCAGCCCCGCTGGCGCGAGCTTACGAGCTTCGACGACATCCGCGAGTTTATCGACGAGGTAGGCTTCCCGGTGCTCGTGCGCCCGAGCTACGTGCTCTCAGGCGCCGCAATGAACGTATGCTCCAACGACGACGAGCTCGAGCGCTTCCTGCGTCTCGCGGCCAACGTGTCGAAACAGCACCCCGTCGTTGTCACCGAGTTCATCCAGAACGCAAAAGAAATCGAGATGGACGCCGTGGCGGCCAACGGTGAAATCAAGGCCTACGCCATATCTGAGCATATCGAGTTTGCCGGAGTGCACTCGGGCGACGCAACCATACAGTTCCCGCCGCAGAAACTCTACGTCGAGACAATGCGCCGCATCAAGAAAATATCTGCACAGATAGCAAAGGCGCTCAACATCACCGGTCCGTTCAACATACAGTACCTTGCCAAGAACAACGACATCAAGGTAATCGAGTGCAACCTGCGTGCGTCGCGAAGCTTCCCCTTCGTGTCGAAAGTACTCAAAATCAACTTCATCGACCTCGCCACCAAGGCCATGCTCGGACTCAATGTCGAGAAACCGGAGAAAAACGCCTTCGACCTCGACTATGTCGGCATCAAGGCATCGCAGTTCTCATTCTCTCGTCTGCAGGGCGCCGACCCCGTGCTTGGCGTAGACATGTCGTCGACCGGCGAAGTTGGCTGTATCGGTGTCGACACCTCTGAGGCCATCATGAAGTCAATGCTTTCGGTAGGCTACCGCGTGCCCAAGAAAGGAATACTCCTCTCCACAGGCTCCGCGCGCCAGAAAACCGATATGCTTGATGCAGCCCACCAGCTGCACAACAAAGGCTATGTGCTCTATGCCACCGGCGGTACCCACCAGTTCCTCGCCGACAACGGCATCCCCGCCATACGCGTATACTGGCCCTCACAGCCCGAAATGCAGCCGCAGGCACTCCGGATGCTCCACGACAAGGAGATAGACCTCGTGGTCAACATACCCAAAAACCTGTCGACAACCGAGCTGAGCAACGGCTACAAGATACGCCGCGCGGCAATCGACCTCAACATCCCGCTGCTCACCAACGCCCGCCTCGCCTCAGCATTCATCCGTGCCTTCACCACTCTCTCCCTCAACGACATAGAAATCAAACCCTGGGACGAATACTAATCCCGACAAATATCAACAACACCGGTTGAGTAAAATCACCCTATGTAAAGAGGGATTACTATAGCATTGGGCCGCGATTTATTGCGGCCCAATGCTGTTTACTAAAGGGAAGAAGGCGTATCCAATGCAGTTCAAATAGCGGAGAGCCGAAGGCTCGGTGGTGTCACTATCCCCGTCCGACGCGTTAGCGGAGGGCGGGGTAAAAAGGTAATACGCGCCGTGCGAGCCCACGAAGAGGGCGAGTGTGTGATGCATTATGATACACTATTCTACACAGTCGCCCTCTCGGGCTCCTTCCATTGGAGCTACCGTTGCCCCGCCCTCCGCTAACGCGTCGGACGGGGATAGTGATACCACCGAGCCTTCGGCTCTCCGTTGACGAACTTATTCCTTAAATAAACAGCATTGAATCGCGTCCCAGCATCCTGACACAATTTGTAAATTGAACCTATTATGGAACCCATTATAATAAAATTATGTTTTTATTATAATATTATTGTAATATGAAAAACTTTATATATTTTTGTATCGTTGAACAGACAGATGTGGTGATGCCACAATTTCTATTTAATAACTGATATAAACAAATAAAACGACTTATTATGTTGGCAAGAATTTCACAGGTCGGGACTTCCGTAGGAATTATAATTCCTAAATATATTGCGACCGAAGGCGGTTTCACCAAGGGTGCCTCGGTAAACATCGAGTATACCGACAATCAGATAATCATTTCGAAACCTAAAGCCAAACGTGAGGGCTGGGCTGCGGCATTCGCAAAATATGCGAATGAAGGCGAAGATGAAATGTTGCTCCCCGACTGTCTTGACTCGGAAGCGGAAGAGTTAATTTAAGGCTTTCTTTATACGTAAAACAGCTGTTTCCATGAAGACATTTAGTCTATATATAGTCAATTTGGATCCCACTATAGGCGCAGAAATAAAAAAGAAAAGACCGTGCCTGATTGTATCGCCAGATGAAATAAACACTTATCTGCAAACCGTAATCATAGTGCCGCTCACATCAACTCAAAGGAATCTGCCGACTCGCATATTAATAAAAGCGACTCCGCAAAGCGGTTTAAGCAATGACAGTTATGCCGTCCTCGACCAATTGAAGACGGTAGACAAATCAAGACTGTCAGCACCAATCGGAGAAATTTCCGAAGAAGAAAAACACGCCGTTTCCGACATCCTAAAGGAAATGTTCGACTATTGAATACTTCCCTTATTTCTGTGCTTCCGCGTTCTCCACTTTGACCGGCCACGGGAAACTGTGGGGGTTGACCGAGACATGCACTCCCTTACGGTGCAGACGCACTTCTACGTATTCAGCGAGTTTGTCGCGCTGCTCCTCGGTCATCTCGCCGGCCACTTTCACAAATACCATATTGACAGTGTCAGCGCTCGACGTCTCAACTCCGGCAAGCACCATGTTGGACAACGCGATATCCTGCACCTGCGGAAACAGCACCTTTACCTCCGGCGCGAGCGTTGCCGACTCGTCGGAGAAATCGGAACGCAACGCAAGCACGCTCTCGAGAGAGTCGATACGGTTCTGGCGCTGCAATATCTCCTGCTGCATCACGGTGTAGAGTTGCGACATCGATTTAGAATTGTCGGGCGCCGCTCCGAGGCTGAAACCCTGCTTTATAGTGAGCACCGTTCCGCCGAGTCCCACCGAATCGAGTTTATGGAGCATGGCGAGCTGAAGCGAATCCTTGGGAAGCGCCTCCCCTATCAGCGTCACGTCGATATATCTGCGTCCGTGGCTTATATACTCCTTGTGGCTGAGCACCTGGGTGTTAGGGAACACCATCTCGCGGTTGACAAACTGCGTGGCGTTGAGCTCGAATATATTACGGCTGATCATCTGCACGGTGAGGTAGACGCTGAGTCCTATCGTCACAGCCACGATGGCATAGACTATCGTCTGCACGCGGCGCGCCTTTTTGGCATCCTTGAAAACCACCGACTTGAAGCGCATCATCTTCACTCCTATCCATGTGGCAAACAGTATGAACACCATATTGGTGAAAAACAGATAGAGCGCCCCGAAAAAGAAATGCGGCTGCAGCGTGGCGAGTCCGTAGCCCGCCGTACACAACGGCGGCATCAGCGACGTGGCGATTGCCACACCGGGGAGCACCTGTCCCTTGTTCTTGCACGCCAGACTGACTATGCCCGCCGCTCCGCCGAACAATGCTATGAACACATCGTAGATCGACGGCGACGTGCGTGCCAGCAGCTGGCTGCCATCCTCATACTGTGGCGAGATAAGGAAATATATCGCCGAAGCGATAATCGACCCCAACATTGCCATCAGTATATTCTTCAGTCCGCGCTGCAGCAACCCGTAGTCACTGATGCCGATACCGAGTCCCATGCCGATGATAGGCCCCATGAGCGGCGATATCAACATGGCGCCGATAATCACGGCTACATTATCGGTATTAAGGCCAAGCGACGCCACAAAGATTGCAAAAACAAGGATAAGCAGCTGCGACCCTTTGAACGATACCCCCGACCTGATAGAGGCCTCCGTATCGGCCTGCGGCTCAAGATCGGCACTGACATTGAAATACGATTTCAGCTCGGTAAAATATTTTGAAAACTGTTCTTTCGACGGCATGTAATAAATAAATTAAATTGAAACGTAAATTATTTATCCAATTTACCCATATATTTCATATAACAAATGCACACCGCATTAAGATTATATGCAGTGTGCATTTATTCATTATTTTCAATTCGTCAGAACAGCAACGCTATCCGGTAGACGATGAATGCCGTCACCCACGCCACAACGGTGTTGTAGACCACCACAAACGCACCGTATTTCCATGAATGCGTTTCCCTCACAATAGCCACAATCGTAGCGATACAGGGGCAATAAAGCAATATGAACACCATGAAGGCCAGTGCTACCGCAGGCGTGAAGTCAGGTTCGCCCGTCGCCGGATTTGGCGCGGTAAGACGTGCCGATAGCGCAGTGTCGTCTATCTCCTCGTCGCCCGTATAGAGCACGCCGAGTGTCGACACCACAATCTCCTTCGCCGGCACTCCGGCCACCACGGCCACCGACGCGCGCCATGAGAATCCCAACGGCCTGAACACCGGGTTGATTGCCTTGCCAATCATCTCCAGGAACGAGTCGCGCGACATGTCGATTCTCTCGTCATCAGCGGTCGCCCCCGCATCTGCAACCCCGTCACCGCCGGCAGCGGTTACCGTCACTGCATCTTCCGGCTCCTCTTCGTGACGCGGAAAATAGTTGAGCGCCCACACCACGATACTTGCCACGAGTATTATACCGCCCATCTTCTTAAGATACTGCTGCGCTTTCCACCACATGTGTCGCAACGACGACTTGAACGTAGGCACGCGGTAAGGGGGCAGTTCCATCACAAACGGTGTCTCGTCGACCTTGAACACGAACCGTCGCAACAGCCGCGCCGTAATCACGGCCACCGTCACCCCGAGCACATATATAAGCAGGAACATCAGCGCCGCGTGCGCCGAGAAAAATGTGCCAATAAGCAGCACATATATTGGAAGCCGCGCCGAGCACGACACAAACGGATTTATAAGAATCGTTATCAGCCTCGAACTGCGGCTCTCTATCGTGCGACACGCCATGACGGCCGGCACATTGCAGCCGAATCCCATCACAAGCGGTATGAACGACTTGCCGTGAAGTCCTATCTTATGCATTATCTTGTCCATTATGAATGCCGCCCTTGCCATATATCCCGAATCCTCCATAAACGAGATGAAGAAATAAAGTATCAGTATATTCGGCAGGAACACAATCACGCCCCCCACGCCGCCGATGATTCCGTCGGCTATCAGATCCTTCAGCGGCCCTTCGGCCATATTGTCGTTCACCACGCTGCCAAGCAGGTCGCATCCGCGTTCTATCCACTCCATGGGATACTGGCCGATATAGAAAGTCACCCAGAATATGAAAAACATTATGGCGAGAAATATCGGGAAACCGAACAGACGGTTTGTGACGAAAGCATCGATGATATGTGTCGTCGAAGCCGTCTCCTTCCGGTTGCGCTCGAGCGTCTCGGCAAGCGCTCCCGATATGAAGCCGTATTTCTCGTTGGCCACCATTGTCGATACATCCTCGTCGTGTATTTCAGCCAGATGCGCCACAGCCTTGTCGCGCAACGACCTTATTTCCCCGCAATGCGGCGAGTCGGCTATTATCTTGTCGGCCTCGATGTCACCCTCAAGCAGTTTTATCGCCAGATAACGTGCCGAGAAATGGCTTGAGATATGCGCATCCGACTTCAGAAGCGGTTTCACCGTGTCGATTGCATCCTCGATGTCACGGCCAAGATTGACATGCACATGGCGCACATGCCTGTTGCGCCCCTCATATACCTCTATCACCGTATCAAACAGCTTGTCGATACCCTCGCCGTTGCGCGACACCGTAGGCACCACAGGCACGCCAATCATTCCACCGAGCGTCTCATAGTCAAGAGTGTCGCCGCGGTCGCGCAATTCGTCATACAGGTTAAGCGCTATCACCATCGAATGGTCCATGTCGATAAGCTCGGTCGTGAGATAGAGGTTGCGTTCCAGATTGGAGGCATCGGCCACATTGACAATCACATCGGGGGTCGATTCCGAAAGATAACGCCTCACATACAGCTCCTCGGGCGAATAGGCCGACAACGAATAGGTGCCGGGCAGGTCCACGATATTGAACTTATAGCCTTTGTAGCGGAATGTGCCGTGCTTGCAGTCTACCGTCACGCCGCTGTAATTACCCACATGCTCCTGCGCTCCCGAAGCGATGTTGAACAGCGATGTCTTCCCGCAGTTGGGATTGCCTATAAGCGCGATATTGATCGTGCGCCCCGAGGCGTCTATCCTGCGCACCATGTCCTCACTGTCGTTATCCACTACCGGCTCAAACGACGTGTCTTTCTCCATCTCCACATATTCGCTTACCGGCACTATCTCTATCATGGCGGCCTCGCTACGCCGCAGCGACACCTCATAATCCATAAGGCGGTATTTCACCGGGTCGCGCAGCGGTGCGTTGAGCACGGCGGTGATTTCACGCCCTTTCACAAAACCCATTTCCATCACCCTGCGACGGAATGCCCCGTGACCGAGTATCTTTATGATTACGGCCGAACGGCCCGTTTCCAAATCAGACAGTCTCATCTCTATTGCTTTTTGACGGCTGCAAAGGTCATAAAAATTCCCTTTATTACAAAACATTTATCCGTATTATTTATACCCATTCTAAATAACAGCGTTAATTTGGACATCATTGGACATCAGATGTATCTCACGCGCAATAGGAGGTATTTGTCTTTAGAGCCGGTTCGACAATAAATGTTAACAGCAGGCCGGTCAATCGTTGAGTGATTTTCTTTAGATCTTGAGTGAGCGATGTGGTTCCATCGTGACCGAAAGAGATGAAGAAAAGCGCCAACGAGTGGCAGTCCTGCTGTTAACATTTATTGTCGAACCGGCTCTTATATCCACGATATTTGCTCAAACGCAACATAATTATGCCTAAATAGCATTTATTTGTCCGAATTTTTGTAAATTTGACGATTATTTGCAATGCGACGCAACGATATTGCATTTCGCCGTTTATGGCGTGCCGAGCAAAACGACAATAAATGATGAAAAAAAGATTGTTCGCACTTATCGTGCTGATATACACACTTGCCGGGTCTGCCGGAATCGCCGCACAGGAGCCATTCCGCCGCGGCCTCCAGCAGATTTCATTCATACCCAAAGGGCAATGGATCACGGGAGTAAGCGTAAGCTACTCCCAGTCCAACCAGTCCGACTACCAGTTTCTTGTAGTGGAAAATCTCAACGGCGACACCTACAACTTCAAGGTAAGCCCGATGCTGATGTACTGCTTCAAGGACAACCTCGCCGCCGGAGGACGCTTCGCCTACACACGGTCAAAAGTCGACCTCCGTTCGGCCGACGTCATCCTCGACTCCGAGACGGAATACAATGTCGACAACCTCTACAGCATAGCCCAGAACTGGTACGGCACCGCCGCCTTCCGCAACTATATATCGCTCGGCAACAACCGCCGCTTCGGCATGTTCAACGAAGTGCAGCTCGAAATCGGCGGCGGCGAGTCGAAGATATGCAACGGCTCGGGCGACGACCTCACCGGCACCTATTCGCGCAACTTCAGCCTCAACGTAGGCCTCGCCCCGGGCATGATAATGTTCCTCAACAACTACTCGGCCATCGAGGTCAATGTCGGCGTGCTCGGTTTCACATATACGAGTTCGAAATCGACCACCGACCGCGTCTACGTGGCACATTCCGACTCGCGCCGCGCCAATTTTAAAATCAACCTGTTTTCAATCACCTTCGGGGTGGCATTCTACCTGTAAGCGCTATGAAAAAGATAACATTACTGATTACGTTCATGGTGCTCCTGGCCGCAGCCGCCACATCCCGTGCCCAGGCACCCGTCATCAACGATACGCCGGCGTCAGGCGCCACGTGCAAGGATTTCACCAACAGGTTCATCATCAGCGAGAACATTCTCGGCTCGAAGAAAATCAAACTCGACTCGCTCAGCGACGCCGGCCAATACCTCGACCGCAAGGTCATAGTCGGAGGCGACACCGTCAGCATCATTCTTCCCGACAAGAACTACGGCCGCTACGACCGCGGCCTCTTCAACTTCCTCATAATACCGAAGGGGCAATGGTCGTTCGGGCTTACCGCCTCCTACGGCGAGTTCAACACCGACGACGTACAGATACTCTCCATCCTCAAGAACTTCGACATCAAGATCAAGGCCTACTCGCTCAAACCCTCGATAGCCTACTTCTTCCGCAGCAACCAGTCGATAGGCATCAAATTCGACTACACGCGCTCGTCGGTCGACCTCAACAACATGACATTCGACTTCGATGACGACCTCAACTTCTCGCTGCGCGACGTGAGCTACTACTCGCAGTCCTACACCGCGTCAATCAACTACCGCAACTACATCGGGCTCGGGCCTGAAAAACGCTTCGCCATATTCAACGAGGTCGACCTCGGATTCGGCAGCGGCTCGTCACGCTTCAAACGCCTCTACAACAACGAGCCGCGCGACACCCGCACCAACATCACCCGCGCAAGCCTCAACTTCAGCCCCGGTCTGTGCGTTTTCATCATGGACTACGTATCGTTCAACGTATCGTTCGGCGTCTTCGGAATCCACATGACCAACGAAAAGCAGACCACCGACGGCGTAGACGAGGGGTCACGCTTCTCGTCGGGCGCCAACTTCAAGTTCAACATCTTCAACATCAACTTCGGCATGGCGGTGCATATCTGAGCCGCCGCAGTGCCACGAGTCAACAACCATATCCATGACAAGAGTCACCCGCATACTGTATTCGCTGATGGCCGTTGCAATTACGGCCGCATTGCTCCAGGGATGCATAAAGAACGACATCCCATATCCACGCATACAGCCCAACATCGTCTCCATCGAGGTAGCCCACCAGTCGCAGACCGCCTCCATTGACACCATCAACCGCGTCGCCACTGTCTACCTCGACGAACTGGCCGACATCTACAACGTCGACGTGGTCGGCTGCACCCTGTCGCCAAATGCTTCATTCGTGGGCGACTCCATAGCCGGCACCATCGACCTCTCGCAGCCGCGCTACTACATCCTGGAGATTTATCAGGAATACGTCTGGACCCTCAAGGCCGTGCAGACCATCACCCGCTACTTTACCGTAGCCAACCAGATAGGCGCATCGGTAATCGACGTGCCCGGGCGCCGCATCGTCGTCACCCTCCCCACTACCGCCGACCTCTCCCGCGTGAAAGTGCTCACAGCCAAACTCGGATCCGAAGGCTCAGTCATCACTCCCGCCATCGAGGGTGAGTACATCGACCTGACGCACCCATATCAGATTACCGTAAGCGACTACGGCCGCGAAGCCGACTGGACCATCTACTGCCAGGTCACCGAAGCCACCGTCACCACCGTGCGCGCCGACGCCTGGACCAACGTGGCATGGGTCTACGGCGAGGCTCAGGAAGGACGTGACAACTACATCGAATATCGCGCCGCTTCCGACACCGAGTGGACACGCGTGCCCGACGCATGGCTCACCGTCGACGGCGGCAGCTTCCACGCCCGCATCATTCATCTGCAGTCGCTCACCGACTATGTCGCCCGTGCAGTGTCCGGCGACGAATACGGCGCCGAAATCGAATTCCGCACCGGTGCCGTCATACAGCCACCCAACGCAAGTTTCGACAATTGGTGGCTCGACGGTAAAGTATGGAACCCGTGGGCCGAAGGGGGCGAACGCTACTGGGACACCGGCAACAAAGGCGCCACCACCCTCGGCGCAAGCAATACACAGCCCTCCGACGATACCCCCTCAGGCACAGGCCGCTCGGCCAAACTCGAGACAAAATTCGTAGGCATAGGCATGATTGGCAAACTTGCCGCCGGCAACATATTCGCAGGCGAATATGTGCGCACCGACGGCACCAACGGTATCCTCAGTTTCGGACGTCCGTTCACCGAGCGCCCCACCAAGCTCCGCGGCTACTACAGATACCACTCCGCGCCCATCAGTTCCACGACTGCCGGATTCAACGACCTCAAGGACCGACCCGACACATGCATCGTATGGGTAGCCCTCATCGACTCTCCCGAGCCGTTTGAAATCCGCACCAATCCCTCCGACCGTCATCTTTTCGATCCCGAAGCATCCGACGTGATAGCCTACGGCAACTTCCAGACCGGAACCGATCAGGAGCAATGGGCACAGTTCGAGTTCGACATCGACTACAAAGCCACCAACCGTATCCCCCGCTACATCCTCATCGTAGGCTCCGCAAGCAAATACGGCGACTACTTCACCGGCGGCAACGGCTCGGTGCTCTACCTCGACGACCTCCAGCTCCTCTACGACTACTGATTCCTTCGCTATCGTAGCTAATATAGCTAAAATAGCTACAATAGCTATAATAGCTATAATAGCTACTTTAGCTACAATAGCTCACCAAGTAAAAAATTCAATCTTCAACCCTCAGAATTATGAAAAAGTTTATCATCTCTCTGATTGCACTCGGCGGAGCAATGACAGTCTCCGCCCAGGCCGACCTGCTCGACAACCCCGACAACCACGCCTACTTCGGCGCACGCCTCTCACTCGACATCTCGTCGACAGCCGACGGCAACGACACCTACTCCAACGGTGCCGGGTTCAGCATCGGAGCGGTCTACAACATCCCCCTGTATAAAAACCTCTACTTCGAGCCTGGCCTCTCCGTCTTTTACGACACATTCGGCACCGAAGTCATAGCCAACGACTCCGAGGGTCTGCCCGTCGGCACAATCGACGGCTCTATCCGCAACTTCGGATTCCGCATCCCCATCGTAGCAGGCTACCACTTTGACTTCACCGACGACATGCAGTTCTCCGTCTTCACCGGTCCGCAAATCAACCTCAGCCTCACGGCCAAAGAGCACTTCCCCGGCCAGTCATACTCCATCTTCGGCGACCGCGGCTTCAAGCATATCGATCTCCAGTGGGCGCTCGGAGTAGGCCTTACTTGGCAGAAATACTACATCTCACTCTCCGGAGGCATAGGCATGACCAAAGCCCGCGACTGGAAAGTCCGCGCGGCAAACAACGCCACACTCTACGTAGACTCCTTCCGCCGCAACAACTTCAGCATAACCGTAGGCTACAACTTCTAACCCATACACATAGAAAATACTCAAAAAAAGGACGCGCTTTGCGCGTCCTTTTTTATTAACACTATAAAATTGTAGCTACGCGATTCAATGCCGTTAACGTAAGTTGAGCTGATAGGGGCGGGGGCGTCTCGCCCCCGTGGTATTATTCTTACACACTGAAAG
>ERZ1504756.197-NODE-197-length-15343-cov-4.971023_pt1 | contig 15343 bp, 9 predicted proteins | sample MGYA00572321_ERZ1504756 | MGnify/ENA primary metagenome ERZ1504756 (study PRJEB39906, sample SAMEA3182094) | gut metagenome | biome: human; feature: gut; material: Stool; isolation source: human stools | place: Canada | collected 2012-02-21 ...
GATGATAGGACGGCTGAAAAACATCTTTCAGGACACCAATTATCTGGATTTGGAATTATTGGAAGACGTGGTCATCGAGTTGAAGCAGGCATACAATACCGTGAACATCTACAGTGATATTCTGACGGGAACCATGGACGCCTTCGCCTCCATCATCTCCAACAATGTGAATGCCATCATGAAACGTATGACAAGCCTCAGCATTACACTGATGATTCCCACGTTGATAGCCAGTTTCTACGGCATGAATGTGGACATCCACCTGGAGAGTTTTCCGCACGCGTTTATTTTCATCATACTTTTGTCAGCAATATTATCAGCAGTGACATTCGTATGGTTCAGAAGGATTAAGTGGTTCTAAACAGCATCATTGTCCGAAGTTCAGCGACAACTGCCCATCCCCCAAGAGATTGAACGTCAAGCGATGATAGGGTGTAGTGCCCCGCTCAGCAATGGCGGCACGATGTTTCTTGGTGGGATACCCCTTGTTACGATTCCAGTCATAATACGGATATTCCTCGTGAAGGCGGTTCATGTAGTCATCACGATAGGTCTTTGCCAAAATGGAGGCGGCAGCGATGGAAAGGTACTTCCCGTCTCCTTTCACTACGGTAGTATGCGGCAAGTCCCGATATTTTTTAAAGCGGTTGCCGTCTATCAGCAGATGTTGCGGACGGACATTCAGTTGGTCAACAGCACGATGCATGGCAAGAAAGGAGGCATTGAGAATATTGATTTTGTCAATTTCTTCGGGAGAGACGACGCCCACCGCCCATGCCAGAGCCTCTTTCTCAATCACTTCACGCAAGGCATAGCGTTGTTTTTCCGTCAGCTGCTTGGAGTCGTTCAAAAGTTCATTCTTAAAGTCCGTTGGCAGAATAACAGCAGCGGCATAGACCGCACCGGCCAGACAGCCGCGACCGGCCTCATCGCATCCTGCCTCTATCAAATCTTTATTCAAATAAGGTAATAACATATATATCGCTATCTTTGAGGCACAAAGATAAATCTTTTTGGAGGGAAACCGGACTTCTAAGAAGAATTAATTAAATTTGCAGAAACAAGACGATGCCATGAAGAAAAACCTATGTCTACTACTCGTATGTCTTCTGTCAGCAGCTGCCCCACTGCAAGCTCAAGACATGCAGCAAGCACAGAAATTGATTGACCAAGCACAGAAATACCTGTACAACAACCCCAAACAAGCTTCCTACTATGCAGCTCAGGCTTCTGCCTTGTTTCCCGAAGATGAGCCCAGTGAGGTCCGCGCACAAGCTATGATTCTCTACTGTCAAGCCGAACAATTGTTGGGGAACTTCGACCTAAGTATCAAGAATCTTTATGACACCCAAAAATATATCCATCCCACCAACAAAAAACAAATGGCACAACTCTGCTCCTTGATGGGGCGTGTATACAGCAAACTAGGCGATTACAACAAAGCCATTGAACTGAACGACAAAGCAACCTCCATCTTCAAATCCATCGGCGATTCCACCTCTGTGGCCGGATGCTATAACGAACGTGGAGTAATGCACCACTTCATGAGTGAATTTACCGTTGCCGAGCGTTTCTTCCAGCGTGCGCTGGCCATCAACCGTGCCCAACGAAACCTGAAAGAGATTGCAACCAACCTGAACAACCTCTGTCTGTACCGGGGAAATACGGAAGAGAAACTTTCTTTCATCCAGGAAGCCATCACCATCAACAAGAATCTGGATGCCCAATGGTCTCTTGGCGAAAACTACAACAACATGGGGAAACAGTATTACTATGACAAGCAATACTCCAAAGCCTTGGAAGCCTTGCATAAAGCCTACGAGTATGCCCACAACATCGGAGCCCGCGAACTGATTTGCGACAATTACGAATATTCGTCCATGGTATATGCAGCTATAGGTGACTATGCCCAAGCTTATAAGTATCTGGACAAGAGGTACCACCTGGGCAAAGAACTGCAAAGTAGCAACAAGCTACGCAACATCGAGCAGGAAATTTCCTATAAAAGATACCAAGACCAAAAATATGCTACTGAAATGCAGGAACAAACCTACAAGATAGAGCTACTGAAACGCAATTTGTGGCTTTTGGGCAGCGTACTTATTCTGGGAATAGCTTTCAGCATCTTTCTATATAAATGGTATAAACGCCGAAAAGATTTGCAACTGATAGAAGCACGCTACCAATTGCAACTGTCCGAAAAAGAAGTGGCCGAACTGAAGATGCATCAGCAAGAGCTGGAACTTCAAAATGTACACAATGCCCTGGCTACCAGTCGGCAGGAGGCAACCAGCTTCGCCGTATTCCTGAAAAGCCGCAATGAACTGCTGGACAAAATACGCGGAATGGTGAAAGAAGGATATAAGATGGACGCGCAAGCCATCACGCCCCACCTGAAGAAAATCAACGCATTCATCAGCCAGAGCCAAAGCGGAGACAAAACCAACAGTGCCCTATTGACAAACATCGATGATAAAAGTAATGAATTCCTCCAAAGACTGGTAGCGATTCATCCCAAACTGACACAAGGCGAGAAATATCTTGCCACCCTGCTAAGGGTGAACCTGTCTACCAAAGAAATATCCATGTTGACCGGCACCACCCCCAAAACCATCAATATGAACCGATACCGCCTGCGCAAATCCCTCAACCTCTCTTCCGAAGAAGACCTAACCGACTATCTACAGAATATATAACCCGGCTCAAGGCTGAAAATATTTATTTTGCATTTCTACCCTCACCGCCACCACTGCTTATCTAAAATCCTTTGTTCATCGGACTTTCAGAGGTGAGTAAGGGCAATTTCAAAAAGGTGAGGGTAAAGTTTGCTCTCACTTTGTCTCAGTAGAAACAAGGCATCGAACAAGTAAGCATAGGCTCGCAAGTCCGGAAGAAGGGACTACTGTATCAGTATGCAAATGAAAGAACCGTCTACTGATGACGTTTATAAAGAAAAAAAGTGTCTAGTGAAATCAGGAAAAGACATGTCATCCGTCTTATACTCGACTTCCTCTTTTACAGATGGCTTGCAGATAAAACATCTGCAAACCATCTGCAAGGGACATCATTGATAAACAGTAGTATCTCAACTCTCCTCCGAGGAGGAGAGTTGAGATACTACTGTTTATCAATGATTATAAAAGACTTGCGAAACTTGAGTTGCTTGATATTTCTAAAAGAGTTGGTTTCCTTCTTCATCTAATCACCGTTTACTTGCGCAACTCAATAATTAATGTAAATCGGGAAAAGTTTATGTGGATATAGTTTTGTAGATATAGAATATCTCATTTACTCCTATTTATCAAATACTTACAAAACTATTTGTAGATAATAAAACAAAGAATATCCCTCTCTTGTAGTCTGCTTGTAGATAACATTCATTAGCAATTCCTGTTTATGAAGCTTAATTTAGCATTGTGAAAAACCAATAGTATTAACCTTAAAAACTTATTCAAATGAGTAAAAGTAACTACTACAAAGAAAGAGTCATTCAGCTACTTCTCTTCTTTGCTTTTATGCTGCCTATGGGCGCATTGGCACAGAACATTCAGCTGAACGGTACCGTAACCGATGTTTCCGGTGAATCTGTCATCGGAGCCAGTGTATTAGAGAAAGGAACAACAAATGGAGTAATCACTGACATCGACGGTAACTTTACCCTCAGCGTTTCCCCCAAAGCCACTATTATTATCTCTTACGTGGGCTATGCTCCACAAGAAATCGCCCTCAATGGTCGCAAGGAATTGAAAGTGGTGCTGAAAGAAGACACCGAACTACTGGACGAAGTAGTCGTTATCGGTTATGGCACACAAAAGAAATCGGATGTTTCCGGTTCGGTAAGTTCCGTATCGGGCGATAAACTAAACAACATACCTACCGCTAATGCCGAAACTGCCCTGCAGGGTATGGCTCCCGGTTTGATAGTTAACTTTGGTAGCGGTGCCGCCGGCTCCACTCCCAGCCTGCAGGTGCGCGGTGTAACCACTTATGGAACAGACAACTCTCCGTTGGTAATTATCGATGGCGTTCCGGGTGATATGAGTTTTCTGAACCCCGAAGACATCAAGTCAATGTCTGTATTGAAAGACGCTGCCACCGCCGCTATTTACGGAGCACGCGCCGCCGCAGGCGTTATCCTGATTGAGACTTACCGTGGTACCAAATCCAAACCCAAAATCACGTTCTCAGCTTATTGGGGAGTGGATCAGATAGCCAAGAAACTGGATGTCTGCAATGCCGAAGAATTTATCCACATGGCAAAGATGGCCCGTACAAACGCCGGTCAAAACCCCAAAAACTGGCCTGCTTACATTGCGGCTTATGAGCAAGACCCCACACAGTTTGGCGACACCGATTGGCAGGACGAATACTACCGCAACGGCTTCACACAGAAATACAATGTGGGGTACACTAGTGGCAGTGAGAATGCCAACGTAGCTTTGTCCGTATTCTATTCAAAAAACGAAGCCATCGTGACCGGCACGGGTGACGAGAAATATGGCTTCCGCTTAAACTCAGACATGAAACGCGGCAAGTTCAAAGTGGGCGAATCAGTAAACTACAGCCGTTGGGAATCGGAAATGGAAGCCAACTCAGGTTTTCCCGGCATATACCAAGTGACCAACATGGAACCTATCGCACGTCTGTATGACGAGAATTGTGACGGCGGATACGGTGGTGCCATCCCCGGCATGAACATGAGCGATGCTGCCAACATGGTAGGTTATAATAACCTGATTGAGAACACCCGCGCCACAGATTACATCAAAGGATCGGGCTATCTGCAATATGAGCCCATCAAGGGACTGGTAATCAAGGCACAAGCAAGCCGTAGCCTCCTTTTCCGCGAAACCCGCGTATTCAAACCTACTTACGAACTGGGTGCCATGAAGTGGAACGAAAGCGCCTCACTATCACAGACCCGCACCAGAAGCGTCAACGACCTGCTGGAACTGACTGCCAACTACAACTTCACCATCAAAGACAGTCACGACTTCGCCTTCCTGCTGGGAGCTTCACAAGAAGAAAGCACTTACGACCTATTGGGTGCATCGGGTTCCGAATTCGAGAACAACGACATGGGCATTCTGGGCCAGGCACGCAAAGACTATGGTGTGCAAGGTGAAAAGACCCGTAGCGGCTTGCGTTCCGTATTTGGCCGTGTGAACTATAGTTGGAAAATGCGCTACATGTTAATGGCCTCGTTCCGCTATGACGGTTCTTCACGTTTTGCCGACGGTAACCAGTGGGGGTTCTTCCCCTCTGTATCAGTAGGCTGGAACATTGCCAACGAACCTTTCTGGGAAGATATGAAAGAAACAGTCAGCTCCTTCAAATTGCGTATGAGCTACGGCGCCCTCGGTAACCAATCGGTACCTCTCTATCTCTACATTCCCAAATTGGACTCCAACGCCGACAACATCAACTACCCCTTCGACGGCAAAGTCGTAAACCAGGGATATGCAGTACGTAGCCTCCCCTCAAGGAACATCAAGTGGGAAACTACCTTCTACAAAAACATCGGTGTGGACATGAGCCTATGGAACAACAAACTGGAATTCTCGATTGAAGGTTACATCAAGGACACCAAGGACATGCTTTCCGAAAAGAACATCAGTCTGTCTACCGGTTACGGTGCACTGACGGTGAACGATGGTGAGCTGCGCACCACCGGTATGGAAATGCAACTGATTTACCACGGTAATGCAGGTAAGGACTTCAAGTATGACCTTGACTTCAACCTAAGCCACTTCAAGAGTAAACTGAAATCAATGGCAGACCCCAACTATATGTACGAATATGGTGCTTCACGTACCTACGTGGGTGGTTACTTCGGTGAATTCTGGGCTTACGAAACCGCAGGCATCATCCAAAATGAAGCAGAAGCCAAACTTTGGAAAGAATCACACGGACGCAAGGACAGCAAAGGCAACTGGATTCCCATGCAGCCCAACGCAGAACCCGGTGACCTCCGCTTCGTAGACCAAAACGGTGACGGCATGCTGGACAGCGATGACAAGAAGCTTCTGGGCAACGGTTGCCCCAAGGCCTCTATCGGCTTCAACGTAACACTGAATTACAAGAACTTCGATTTGGTAGCCAACTTCTACGGTGACCTCGGTGTAGACCGTTACAACTATACCAAATATCAATTGGAACGTATGGATACCAAGTTCAACTATGGCAGAAACGCACTGAAAGCATGGACTCCGGAGAACCCCAACACCAACATTCCACGTGCCGTATACGGCGACCCGAACAAGAATGCTCGCACTTCCGACCGTTTCATCGAACGAGGCGACTTCTTCCGCCTGAACAACTTGCAACTGGGCTACAACCTGCCTGCTACAGTTTGTGGTAAGTTGGGCATCAGCAACCTCCGTTTCTATGTAGGTGGTACACGCATCTTTACCATCACCGGTTACAGTGGCTATGACCCCTCTACCAACGGTGGTATTGACCGCATGGGTTACGACTATGCTTCATCACCTCTATGCCGCACTTTCATGGCCGGTATTAAATTCGGATTTTAATTGAACCAAAACTTTAAAAAAGATGATTATGAAATTAAAGAATATATTATTGTGCGCCTCAGTCTTAGGAGGCCTGGCACTCTCTTCATGTACCGGGAATTTCCTGGATGAAGACAGAAACCCCAACTCACTGGACCCCGAAAACTTCTGGAAGAGCGAATCCGACATCCTCAAAGGACTTACCGCAGCCTACGCTGGACTACAGCCTACCATCGAATGGGCGCAACCTTTCGAACGCTACATTGTGATAGACAACTACCGCAGCGACGAGCTGGACTACCGCCCCGACGTGACCGCCTGGATGGAACTGGCCATGTACAACAACGAATCGACCAACTACGTGCCCAACGATGAATGGACCAACCTCTATACCAGCATCAACTATTGCAACCAGTGTCTGGACAACATTCCCAATGTGCCCGACAACGATGACGAAGGCATCAAGCAGACCAAAGCGACCAGTATTGCCGAGGCACGTTTTCTGAGAGCTTTCTACTACTACCGTCTCTTCATCAACTTCGGTGAAAGACTACCTATGTTCGAGCACGAACTCGAAGGTACCGAAGAGGAATTCTATCCTCCTCAGGTAGAAGCCGGCAGACTGAAGACTTTCATCGAGACAGAACTGAGTGAATGTCAAGCCAACCTTCCCGAAAAATGGAATACAAACATGGCCGGACGCGTCACTAAATATACTGCCGCAGCACTCTTAGGCAAATACTATATGTTCATCGGCGAAAAGGCCAAAGCCAAAACAGAATTCTGGAAAGTCATTGACAGTCACAGATATGAACTGATGGAGAACTATGGCGACAACTTCAACGGACTACACGAGAACAATAAGGAATCCATCCTTGAAGTACAGTTCACCGGAAGTCTGGAAGGCGGGCACTACGAATACAATCTCTTTACCTTGCACTTGGGTCCCGACAGTGGCTGTGGCGCATACGAGGAAGCATATCCGTCCAAATGGTTATTCAATACACTGAAGAAAGACCTCACCGAAGATGGGGAATACAGCGACCGATTGTATGAGACTATCATTTTCGACGATCCCAAATCCCGTCCGTTCTATTACGAAGACGGCAAAGGATTCAGTGATTACCACCAAGAAGACAATATCTACTGGCGCAAATATGTGACTTACGACAAGTCATTGGGTGATTACTGGGATTATTCCGGTTTCAACATCCCCCTCATCCGCTATGCGGACATCCTGTTGCTCTATGCCGAGTGTCTGAACGATGAAGGAAACTCTAAAGAAGCCATCAAATACATCAACAAAGTACGTGACCGTGTACACGTAACGCCACTGTCCGACACCCTAAGTAAAGAACAAGTGCTGAAGCACCTGCAGGATGTGGAACGTCCTTGCGAACTGGCCCTCGAAGGCTCACGCTGGTATGATCTCATCCGTTGGGGCATTGTGGAAGACGCACTTAAGAGTCATGAAAAGCCTTTCGCAAGCAATTTCATATCGACCAAGCATATCAGACTCGCTATCCCTCACAAAGAATTCCTGATGAATCCTGATTGGGTGCAAAACGAAGGTTACACAAAATAACCGATAACCCTACAACTCAGTCTCTATCGGAAGCGAAATGCCGGAAACGGGATCCCATCCGATAGAGATTGCTTTTAATAGAACTCTCTGTTTCAAGACTTCATTTCATCATATACTTAATTTACCATGAGACATCCAAATAAAAACATCGCTTTGACTGGCATCGTTGCCTGCATACTGGCCTCGTGCGTCAAAGCTCCCACTTCTTCAGAACCGCTTTTATCCAAGCAAGCGGACTTCTGTAATCTTATCAACATAAAGAACACTCCCGCCGGAGCCGTAGACTGGGATGCCTACGTCTTTGCCGACAAAGGTGCTTGGATGGCATACTCACTGCCCGACAACGAAAACCGTCGCCATGCCGGTGCTTTCATGGGACCTATGGTCATGACCGGACGCGGATGGATAGCTGCCGGACTCGCCGAACCTACGCTGTGGGTGAACGGCGAACAGTATAGGATGGTGTACAATGTACAGACCACCCGATACCTCCCCGGCAAACTGATACAGGAATACAACGATGAGAACTTAAACTTCACTACCGAATTGTGCTACCTCACCTCACGTTCCGTAGCCATACGTTCAATCGTGAAGAATATGAGCCAAAAACCGGTAAAGGTCAGCTTCGACTGGAACGGAGGCGTATACGAGCCTACCTCTGTCGTAAGCAGCATAGATAAAGGTCTCTCTTTCATCCGCCCCAAAGATTCCACGAACACGGTAATCCGATTCCTCACAGCAGACAAGATTCAGGCTGTGGGGAGCGATAGCCTGCACGTCACAGAAAAAAGTGAAATGACCCTGGAACCCGGCAAGACTTATCAGTCGGAGATGACTCAAACCCTGACGCTGCGCGGTGAAGACACAGCCAAAGAACTGGCTGCCATAGCAACGCTGAATATAGACAATTGCTTTGAACTAAACGAACAGCAATGGAACGCACAAATCGCTTCGTTGCTGAGCGGAAACAGCAAGTACCTCAAGGACAACAAATACCGCAAGGTACTCGTAAAAGCAATGATGACCCTGAACAGCAACTACCGCACCCCTGCCGGTGACATCCTGCATGGCGGCAGCAACCCGTCGTACAACGGATTCATCAACGGCATCTGGTCGTGGGACTCCTGGAAGATTGCTTCGGGCAACGTACATTTCAACGAGGAGATAGCCAAAAGCGAAATGATTACCCTCTTCGACTATCAAGCCGACAACGGCATGGTACCCGACTTCATCAGCTACAACAAGAAATACAATAACTGGCGCGATGCCAAACCGCCCGTAGCCGCCTGGGGAGCCATGAACGTGTATAAAGCTACCGGCGACAAGAAATTCCTCGAAACAATGTTCGACAAGCTCTATAAGTTCCATCAGTGGTGGTATGCCGAGCGCGACCACAATCACAACGGCATCTGCGAATACGGTTCCACCGACGGCACTCTCATTGCTGCCTGTTGGGAAAGCGGCATGGACAACGGCGTACGCTTTGACGATGCCGTGATGCAGAAAAACAGCGAGAAGGCATGGTCCATGAACCAGGAGAACATCTGCCTGAACTCGTTCCTCTACGTAGACAAGACCATCCTCGCCGAAATGGCAACCCTCCTGAACAAGCCCGAACTGGCGGCACAGCTTAATGCCGAAGCCAAAGTCATCAAAGAATTCGTACAGACAAAGATGTGGGACAAGGAAACCGGATTCTTCTACGACACCCGTATCGATACCGGCGAGCACATCAAAGTGATGGGTGCCGAATGCTGGCTGCCACTCTGGGCAGGCATCGCCACTCCCGAACAGGCCAAACAGGTGATGCAGAAGATGATGGACCCGCAGAAGTTCAACTCCACCCTTCCATTGGGTACCTTGGACATCAGCCATCCTCGCCTGCGTCCCGTGCGCGGCTACTGGCGCGGCCCGGTCTGGGTAGACCAAGTGTACTTCGGTATCACCGGCCTGCGCAACTATGGTTTCGACCGGGAAGCCGACATACTGACTGAGAAGTTCATCAACAACGCCCAAGGACTCACCACCGACGGCCCTATCCACGAGAACTACAACCCGCTGACCGGCGAAGCGCTCAATTCGCCTAACTTCGGCTGGAGTTCGGCATGTATCATCAAGATGCTGCTCGATGAGTAACTCTCACGCAAAACAACTCTCAAAAGTCTGAAAAGACAAACGATTATACATCATTAAAAGCATACGAATATGAATAAGATACATTCAATCTGCACCCTCGCACTGATGCTACCGTTATGCGCATTTGCACAGTACGACGGTACACCCATGAACAAGACGGGCGACACCAAGAAAGCGGAAACCGCCGTAAGAACCGACAAATATCCTCACTCGGACAACGATTGGGAAAACTTTGATGTGTTGCACATCAACCGTCTGCCTTCTGCCGCCACCTTCATGGCCTACACCACCAAAGAGAAAGCAGTGAAGAACGACAAGAGTCAATCGGAATATTTTCAGTCGTTGAACGGTACCTGGAAGTTTCAGTTTGTTCCCCGTTCGGACCAGCGCCCGATGGACTTCTTTGAAAAAGGCCACGATGTAAGCGGATGGGGCAACATCAAAGTGCCTGCCAACTGGGAAATGGAAGGCTATGGCCATCCTTTCTATGTAGGTGCCGGCTACGGCATCAAGCGCAACCCGCCACTCATTGCCGTGGAAAACAGTCCCGTAGGTTCCTACAAACGCACATTCAACGTCCCTGCCAACTGGAAAGGCAAGCAAATCGTCCTCCACTTCGGAGGCGTGGCCTCAGCTTTCTATGTGTGGGTCAACGGTGAAAAGGTGGGTTACTCGCAAGATTCCAAGACCCCCAGTGAGTTCGATATCACCCCCTATGCAGTAACCGGACAGAACGAGATTGCCGTGCAGGTATTCAAGTTCAGCGACGGCTACTACTTAGAGGATCAGGATTACTGGCGCTTTGCCGGTATACAACGTGATGTGTACCTTTATGCCCGTCCCAACATCCACGTGCGCGACTTTGAAGTAGTGACCGACCTCGACAACGAGTATAAGGACGCCGACTTCCACCTCTATGTGGAACTGGACAATGCCCAAAACTCCCAACGTACTCAAACGCCCAAGGTAAAAGGTGCCGAAGTGGAAGTGAGCCTGACGGACAAAGAGGGAAAAGTCATCTACACTGAACGCCAACGCGCCAAAGACAACAAGCTGCACTTCCTGAAACACATCGAAACGCCCCTACTGTGGAGTGCTGAAAAGCCCAACCTATACCAGATGATGATTACACTGCGTGCCAACGGCCAGACACAGTACATCTGCCGCAACATCGGATTCCGCAAATCGGAAATCAAACATGCACAGTTACTCGTCAACGGGCAACCCGTCTACATCAAGGGCGTAAACCGCCACGAACACGACCCTTACCACGGCCATGTAGTGGACGAAGCCTCCATGATACGCGACCTGGAACTGATGAAACAAAACAACATCAACAGCGTGCGCACCTCCCACTACCCCAACGACCCGCGCTGGTATGAACTGTGCGACATCTACGGCATGTATGTAGTGGACGAGGCCAACATCGAAAGCCACGGCATGGGCTACAAACCCGACCAATGCCTCGCCAACCAACCCGAATGGCAGAAGGCTTTCATCGACCGTACAGAACGTATGTTTGAACGCGACAAGAACCACCCCTGCGTCATTATTTGGTCATTGGGCAACGAAACCGGCTCAGGCTGTAACTTCCAAGCCACCTATGCTTGGATTCATGCCCACGACCGTTCCCAACGCCCCGTACACTCCGAGGACTCTGGCAAAAACCGTCCTTTCACCGACATCTTCTGCCCCATGTACAAGAAGATAGACGTGTTGATAAACCATGCTCTCTATCTGCCCACCATGCCCCTCATCCTCTGCGAATACGCTCATGCTATGGGTAATAGTGTGGGCAATCTGCAAGACTACTGGGACATCATCGAGAAGTACCCTTCTCTACAAGGCGGTCACATCTGGGACTGGGTGGACCAGGGTCTTTACAACAAGACCGACGACGGTAAGTTCTACTGGGCCTACGGCGGCGACCTTGCCCCCGAAGGCACTCCAAGCTCGGCCAACTTCTGCATGAACGGCCTGATTGCCGCAGACCGCACATTGAAGCCCCACATACATGAAGTGAAACGGGTGTACCAGAATATGGCTTTCAGATTGCTCGATTATCACGAAGGATTGGTAGAGCTTAGAAACAAGTTCTTCTTCACCAACCTGAATGACTTTGACTTCACTTGGCGTTTGGAAGGCAACGGCGAAGTATTGGCACAAGGACGCATAGATAATGTAGATTTGCCCGCCCAACAGACAGGCGTATTCCGGACACAGTTCCCCACCATACATTCCACCGAAGGAGTAGAATATTACCTGAATTTCTATGCCAGCCAGAAGCGCGACGAGGGTCTGCTGAAGGCCGGTACACAATTGGCTGCCGAACAAGTGAAGCTTCCCTTCTATAAGGCTGTTACCCCCAAAGCTGCCTCAGGCAACGTGACGGCAAGCGACAGCGAAGCCCTACTTGTCCTCACTGCCGGAAATGTCAGTGTAGGATTCGACAAAGCCACCGGAGCACTCTGCTCGTTCAAGGAAGGCAAGGAAGAGATGATTAAGGAAGCACTGCGTCCCAACTTCTGGCGTCCGGTGACGGACAATGACATGGGCAACGACATGAACAAGACCCTGCGCCCGTGGCGTGAAGCCGGACGTGGCGTCAAACTCACCTCATTGGAGAAAACAGCGCTCGACAAAGATGGCTATGAAGTAGTGTCACACTACCGTCTGCCCGAAGAAGTTGCCGGTTCGGAATTCATTGTCCGCTACCGCTTCTCACCGAGAGGCAGCCTCGATGTGAACTGTACTTTCATTCCTGCCAACGACACTTTACCTTTGATGCCCCGCATGGGTGTGAGCATCACCCTGAACAAGCAATACGACCAAATGGCATGGCTAGGTCGAGGTCCGCACGAGAACTATTGCGACCGCAACGGTTCTTCCTTCGTGGGTCTGTACAAAGGTAGCGTAGCCGAACAGTACTTCGCCTACGACCGTCCACAAGAAAACGGCAACAAGACCGATGTACGTTGGATGAGCCTCACCGATTTGAAAGGCAATGGCCTGATGGTTATCGGTGCACCCACAATCAGCGGCAGTGCCTACCTCTTCCCGACAGAAGATCTGGATGAACCCGGCACACGCAAGTCACAACGCCATATCTCAGACATCCAACCCAAAGATATGGTGACTTGGAACATAGACTTCAAGCAGATGGGTGTGGGTGGAGATACCAGTTGGGGAGCCTACCCGCATCAACCATACCTGATTCCTGCCCGTAAGATGGAATTCTCATTCCGCTTATGCCCTGCACAAGAAAAAGGAGTGAAAGAGAACCAAAGATATTTGGAAATGAAGTAATTTTGCAATTGTCAAACCTCAGAAGCGCCTTCCCCTCTTTAAACAGGAGGCGCTTTTGAGGGTAAGACAGCTTTCCATCTATTCACAAAACCATACAGACAATGTTTACAATCATCGGACTAATGCTCACAGGAATGCTGCTGGGCTACCTCTTACGGAAACGGGACTTAAAGAAGGTCCATCCAATCATCACCCTGCTTATCTGGCTGCTACTGTTTATCCTCGGTATTGAGGTAGGAAGTAACGAAGAGATTATCAGAGGACTCCATACCATCGGATATGAAGCCGTTGTCCTCACCTTGGGAGGGACCTTGGGAAGTGTTATCGCTGCTTGGGCACTCTGGAGAGCCTTGTATAAAAGGAAAGGAGGCAGGGCATGAAAGGAAGTCTTATCATTGTGGGCTTTTTTGTATTGGGTACGATTTGTGGTGTGTGCCATCTGCTGCCTTTTGATATTGCAGAAACCAATATCAGCTACTACGCGCTTTGCGCGCTGATGTTCAGTGTAGGGTTGAGCGTAGGCAACGACCCGCAGACCCTGAAGAACTTCCGTTCACTCAATCCGCGACTGGTATTCCTGCCCATCATGACGATACTGGGAACACTGGCAGGTTCGGCAGCCGTCAGTCTGATTCTGACACACCGTTCTATAACGGACTGTCTGGCCGTAGGCTCGGGATTCGGCTATTACTCGCTCTCCAGTATCTTCATTACCGAATACAAGGGAGCCGAGCTGGGCACCATCGCCCTGCTTGCCAATATCAGCCGGGAGATTCTGACACTGCTGGCCGCCCCGTTGCTGGTACGATGGTTCGGAAACCTTGCCCCCATCTCTGCCGGAGGAGCCACGACGATGGACACCACACTGCCGATCATCACACGGACAGCCGGACAGCAGTTTGTCGTAGTTTCCATCTTCCACGGGTTTGTGGTCGATTTCAGCGTTCCGTTCCTGGTGACATTGTTCTGCTCGATATAGGGCTTTTACCCTCTTTTGACAGACACCGGTCTCTGACAAGAGCCATTTTTATATCACTAAATCCTATTAATAATGAAAACCAAACTTTATACCTTTCTCCTTTCTTCGCTGCTTTGCACCGGTGCCCTGGCCGACAACGAGCCGTGGCAGAACCCGCAAGTCAACGAAATGAACAGAGAACCGATGCACGCCCACTTCACTCCGTTTACGAATGAAGCCAACGCATTGAAACAACGTGCCTTGCCCGCCGACGTACGGTTCGACGTTAATCCTGCAACGGAACGCCGTATCACTCTGGACGGCACCTGGAAATTTCTTTTTTCAAAGAACAATGACCTCTGCCCCAAAGACTTTCACAAGCCCGGATTCAGTACCCGCAAGTGGGGTAAAATTGAAGTTCCGGGAAGCTGGGAACTGCAAGGCTTCGATGCACCTATCTATACAGATACCCGTTATCCGTTCCCGCCCAATCCGCCCTACGTGCCTACCGACTACAATCCCGTAGGTGCTTATATCCGCGAGTTCACCATCCCGGCAGGTTGGGAAGGCATGGACGTTTTCCTCGATTTCGAAGGAGTGGAGTCTGCCTACTATGTATGGGTAAACGGCGAATTGGCGGGTTATGCCGAGGACAGCCGCCTGCCGTCGCACTTCAACATCACCAAGCTGCTGAAGAAGGGCAACAACAGACTGGCTGTAAAAGTATTCCGTTATAGCGACGGTTCCTACTTGGAAGGCCAGGACTACTGGAAATACAGCGGCATCGAACGGAGTGTTTATCTCCTGTCTCTTATACACATCTGACGCTGCCGAAGAATAGAGAGG
>ERZ1504756.226-NODE-226-length-14434-cov-7.219069_pt1 | contig 14434 bp, 10 predicted proteins | sample MGYA00572321_ERZ1504756 | MGnify/ENA primary metagenome ERZ1504756 (study PRJEB39906, sample SAMEA3182094) | gut metagenome | biome: human; feature: gut; material: Stool; isolation source: human stools | place: Canada | collected 2012-02-21 ...
GGTCTCGTGGGCTCGGAGATGTGTATAAGAGACAGGACCTACACCGTACTGGACGAAGACGCCAAGACCTGCGAGACTAAGGGAGGTTCCATTTTTAGTGGAGGTAATTACGTCTCCGGCAATCTAATAATTCCTGCAACCGCAAAGGATGGTGATATGGAGTATTCCGTCACTTCGATCGGCATGTTTGCCTTCAGTGAATGTTCGGGGTTGACATCGGTGACCATCCCCGAGTCCGTCACCTCGATCGGCGACTATGCCTTTTACTGGTGTTCGGGGCTGACATCGGTGACCATCCCAGGCTCCGTATCCTCTATCGGTAATTCAGCCTTCTACCAATGTTCGAATCTGACATCGGTGACCATCGGTAACTCCGTCTCCTTGATTGGCGCTGCAGCCTTCTACCAATGTTCGAGTCTGACATCGGTGACTATCCCCGGCTCTGTATCCTCGATTGGTAAATCTGCCTTCGAGAAATGCTCCGGCCTGAAATCCTTTAAGGTTGCAGACGGTGAAAGTGAAATCAGTTTTGATGAGTTTGCTTTGGATTCTTGTCCTATTGAGGACCTTTATCTCGGCCGCAATTGGACTTATACCGGAAGTGGCGCACTTTCCACAGGAATCAAGACCCTTACATTGGGCGATAAAGTAACATATGTGCCCGCCAATGCGTTCTCCGGCTGCACCGGCCTGACATCGGTGACCATCGGCAACTCCGTCACCTCGATAAGTAATTCTGTCTTCGAGAATTGCACCGGCCTTAAATCCTTTAAGGTTGCAGACGGTGAAAGTGAAATCAGTTTTGGCGAGAATGCTTTGGCTTCTTGTCCTATTGAGGACCTTTATCTCGGCCGCAATTGGACTTATGCCGGAAAAGGCGCACTTTCCACAGGAATCAAGACCCTTACATTGGGCGATAAAGTAACATATGTGCCCGCCAATGCGTTCTCCGACTGCTCCGGCCTGACATCGGTCGTATTCGGCAACTCCTTAAAAAGCATCGGATCTTACGCTTTCCTTTCATGCACAAGTTTGACATCGGTCGAGATTCCCAATTCCGTGAAAACTGTCACAGGCAGAGCTTTCTACCACTGCTTCGGCCTGACATCTGTTAAGGTTGCAGACGGTGAAAGTGTAATTAATTTTGGCGCATATGCTTTTGATCTTTGCCCTATTGAGGACCTTTATCTTGGCCGCAATTGGACTCATGACTTTAAAACAGCACTTTCCTCAGGAATCAAGACCCTTACATTGGGCGATAAAGTAACAGCTTTGCCTAACTATGCTTTCTACGGTTGCTCCGTCCTGGCATCGGTCGAGATTCCCAACTCCGTGACAAGCATCGGAACCGAGGCTTTCTCAAAATGCACCGGCCTGAAATCCTTTAAGGTCGCAGACGGTGAAAGTGTAATTAGTTTTGGAAAGAATGTTTTGGCTTCTTGTCCTATTGAGGACCTTTATCTCGGCCGCAATTGGACTTATGCCGGAAGTAGCGCAATTTCCACAGGAATCCAGACCATTACTTTGGGCGATAAAGTAACAGCTTTGCCTGACTATGCTTTCTTAGGCTGCGCCGGCCTGACATCGGTCGAGATTCCTAACTCCGTGACAAGCATCGGCGACTATGCTTTCTTAGCCTGCGCCGGCCTGACTTCGGTGACCATCCCCAACTCTGTCACCTTGATCGGCGAAAAGGCGTTCTGTGGATGTTGGGGGCTGACATCGGTTACTATCCCCAACTCCGTCACCTCGATCAGCAAAGAGGCGTTCTCCGGATGTTCGGGGCTTACAGAAGTAATTGTTCCGCCGTCGGTAGAAACCATTGGCGCCTCGGCTTTCGCCGAAAACACAAAGCTAAGCTCCATCATCATGGGCCACAAAGTGAACACAATCGGCGATAAGGCTTTCGACAACTGTCCGGCACAGACCGTGTATATCACGGCACAGACTCCTGCCACCGTCTCCGACAACACTTTCAGCAATTATACCGGCACATTAAAAGTGCAGGGAGAGGCAGCCGCCGGTGCATACCGCACCGCCGATTATTGGAAACAGTTTGAGAATAGTGATTTGTTGAACGAACCCGAACGACTTGAAATCGAAGGAGGTACAAATATCAACGGCAAGCCCGGCGACACAATACAATTAACCGCCACGCTCTATCCGGGCGATGTCACGCTGCCGCAGGTGTTCTGGCGCTCCACCAACCCCGCCGTCGCCACAGTAGACCATAACGGCTTGGTGACAATCCACGCCGATCTCAGTGAGATAATGGCAATGACCGAGGGGAACGAGGAAGAAACGGCCACCCAATCCTGCAAGATCATCGCCGAGTCGCTCTACGCAAACGGCCCCACGGCAGAGTTTACGATCAAAGAAGACATAACTACGGGCGTGGAGGAAATTTCCGCCGACGTTATCGATTCCAGCCTCCCCGTACAGGTCTACACCCTTCAGGGCATGATGGTGGGCGACTGTGTGGAGAACCTCTCCGCCGGCATCTACATCGTCCGCCAAGGTAAGAACGTAAAGAAGATCGCGGTGAAGTAATCCTCCGTTCATCATCAATCGCTAACTCATAAGAGCTTCGGCACCACTACGTGGGTCGAGGCTCTTTTTCGCTTCACATCGTACTGCAAATTATTTGCAGTACGATGCGAATAAATTAGACAACTTTTAATTGTTGAAAGGCAGGTATATCATGGAAAATGATTAACTTTGCGGTAAATTTTTCAACTACACATTAATGCAGGAAAAAATCATTATTCTCGATTTCGGTTCGCAGACCACGCAGCTTATCGGACGGCGTGTACGCGAACTTAACATGTACTGCGAGATTGTTCCCTACAACAAGTTTCCCCACGACGATCCGTCGGTAATCGGTGTGATACTCTCCGGTTCGCCTTTCTCGGTCTATGATGAAAAGGCGTTCAAGGCCGACCTGTCGAAGATACGCGGACGATTGCCTATCCTCGGCATCTGTTACGGGGCGCAGTTTATCGCCTATACAAATGGCGGAACCGTAGAGCCGGCTCCATCACGTGAGTATGGCCGGGCAATTCTCGCCAAAGTTGACGAATGCTCCCCTCTCATGAAAGGCATAGAGGCGGGTTCGACAGTATGGATGAGCCACGGCGACACAATCACGTCGCTTCCGGCAGGATTCACGCCCATTGCTTCGACCGACAAAGTAGCTATCGCGGCATATCAGTCGGACAGCGAGCCGATATGGGGCGTGCAGTTCCACCCTGAGGTGTATCATACCCAGGACGGCACCCGGTTGCTCAAGAATTTCGTGGTCGATATCTGCGGCGGCAAGCAGGACTGGAGCGCGGCATCGTTCATCGAATCGACAGTAAAAGAGTTGCGTCAGCAACTCGGCGACGACAAGGTCGTGCTCGGACTCAGCGGCGGCGTTGACTCGTCGGTGGCGGCAGTGCTTCTCAACAAGGCCATCGGCAGCAATCTTACCTGTATCTTCGTCGACCACGGCATGCTCCGCAAGAATGAATTCAATGATGTGCTCAATGATTATAAGTGCCTTGGACTCAATGTTATCGGTGTAGATGCCTCAAAAAAATTCTTCAGCGAACTTGCCGGCGTCACCGAGCCGGAGCGCAAACGTAAAATCATCGGCAAAGGCTTTATCGACGTATTCGACGAAGAAGCCCATAAGATAAAAGATGTGAAATGGCTTGCACAGGGTACTATCTATCCCGACTGCATCGAAAGCCTTTCAATCACCGGCACCACCATCAAGAGCCACCACAATGTAGGCGGTCTCCCCGAGAAGATGAACCTCAAGCTGTGCGAGCCTCTCCGTCTCCTTTTCAAGGACGAAGTACGCGCCGTGGGTCGTGAACTCGGCATGCCCGACCACCTTATCAAGCGTCACCCGTTCCCCGGACCCGGTCTGGCCGTGCGTATCCTCGGCGACATCACTCCCGAGAAGGTTGCCGTGCTTCAGGAAGCCGACCATATCTTCATTCAGGGATTGCGTGACTGGGGGCTTTATGACAAGGTATGGCAAGCAGGCGTAATCCTCCTTCCCGTGCAGAGCGTAGGCGTGATGGGCGACGAGCGCACCTACGAGCGCGCCGTAGCACTCCGTGCCGTAACCTCGACCGACGCCATGACAGCCGACTGGGCTCACCTCCCTTACGACTTCATGGCCAAAGTCTCCAACGACATAATCAACCACGTGCGCGGAGTCAACCGCGTATGCTACGACATCTCCTCCAAGCCACCGGCCACAATCGAGTGGGAATAAAAATAATGAAAATCTAAAGGAGCAACCGGGACTAACGGGCCTTCCGGGACTACTGCTATTGTCGGTGGTTGGTCTCATAGGTTCCATTGGTCCCGGTTGTCCTGTTAGCCCCGTTTCGCTTAATTATTTTCATTTAGTCAGAAATGCCATGTCAAATCAATTTTTGCCTCAAAAAGGAAATTACCGTGAATTGTTAGTGTTTAAAAAAGCTCAATGTATTTATGATATTACATATTATTTCGCGCATAATTTCCTCTTTAGAGGAGATAGAACAATTGACCAGATGATACAGGCTGCCAGAAGTGGAAGGCAGAATATAGCCGAAGGTTCACAGGCTGGTGTTACATCGGCAGAAACTGAGTTGAAATTAATTAATGTAGCTCGTGCAAGCCTTCAAGAGCTTTTGCTTGATTATGAAGATTTTTTACGGGTACGAGGTCTTGAACTTTGGGGAAATAATGATCCGCGACGGATCCAGACCCGAAATGTGTGTAAAAAGCATAACGATTCTCAATATTTTCAAGCTGCATTACCATCAAGAAGTGCCGGAACTATAGCAAATATTGCAATAACATTAATTCATCAAACTGATTATCTTTTTCAGAAACTTATTGCCCGATTGCAGGAGGATTTTGTGAAAAATGGTGGTATAAAAGAGATGATGTATAAAGCTCGTATCGATTACAGAAATAAAGGATATTAGAAAGTTTACTTGTATATATTTTTGTGAACATCAACATCAATGACCGCTGAAAATAATAATGGTTTCAGCGGTCATTGATGTTGATGTAATTTTTTTATTTGTCCTGACTGGGCGCTTTGTCTATGAGGTCCATGAACTGGTCGAGGTTGGGGGTGATGATTATCTGGGTACGGCGGTTAAGCTGACGGCCTTCGGGTGTGGAGTTGGTAGCTATTGGGTTGTATTCTCCGCGTCCACCGGCTGTGAGGCGTGACGGGTCGACGCCGAACTTATCCTGCAATACCTGTACTACCGAGGAGGCGCGCAAGGCGCTGAGGTCCCAGTTGTTGCGTATATTGGTACGTGAGATAGGCACGTTGTCGGTGTTGCCTTCAATCAGTACGTCATAGTCCTTGTAGTCCTTGATTATCTTGGCAATCTTGCTGAGTATGTCCATCGCCTTGTCGCTTATCTGGTAACTGCCCGAGCGGAATAGCATATTGTCGGCCAGGGAGATATAGACCACGCCTTTGAGCACCTTGACATCAACATCGCGGAGTTCCGACGATGAGAGCGAGCGCGTCAGATTGTTGGTCAGCACCATGTTGAGCGAGTCGCTTTTGCTCTTGGCTTCAATCAGTTGCTTGATGTATTTGTTTGATGCATTGATTTCGTCTACGAGCTTAGAGATATTGACATTGCCCTGCGAGTTGTTTGCCATGCTCTGGTTGAGGAGATTTTGCAGTTCGGCGTAATTCTTCTGCAGGTCATCGTTGCCCTTCCTGGCGTCGGCAAGCATTGCCTGAAGGCTTTTGCCGCCCGTCTGGCATTCGGTAAGCGCAAGCTGTGTGGTGTTGTATTCCGACTGCAGCGATTTATAGTCGGCATTGAGGGCCGCATATTTCTTTTTGCTGACACAACCGGTGGCTGCCAGTGCCACGATAGCCGTCATAAGAATAATTGAACGTGTTTTCATAACTGTGCGTTTTTTAGTGATTATAAAACATATACATATAAAACGTATCAGGTTAAATTTTGGTTTAGCTGCCGCGTGTAGGCAACTTTACCACCGGCAAGTTGTTCCCAATTATACAGGAGGGAATATTTATCAGCATTCCTTATTAATGAGAGATGGCATCATGGTCCACAATAAAGCGGCATATCCTCGCCGAGGCTTCGAAGAAGGCGGCCGGGGGACGTCGGCTTATGTCGGGAAAGAAATTCCTTATACTGCTTGCTGTGCTCGTGGGGCTGATAGTCGGCACGGGTGCCGAGTTATTGCGTTTTTTTATAGGCACGCTGACATCCTGGACGTTCCGTCTGATGGATATTCTTGACGCCAACTGGCTACTGCTTCTGTTCCCGGTAGTCGGCGTGCTGCTGTGCGGTATCTATTGCAGGTATGTTGTGAAAGACAATATGGAATTCGGCTGCCAGCGCATACGTGATGCTCTTGACCGGCGCGACTACCTTCTGCGCGGGCATATAGTCTATGCGCCGATAGTGTCGTGTGCGCTTACCCTCGGATTCGGTGGCTCGTCGGGTGCCGAGGGGCCTATCGCATACGCCGGTGCCGGTATCGGCAGTAATGTAGGCAAATTCTTCGGACTGTCATCAGGCATGCTGCGTATACTTGTGGGATGCGGGGCCGGAGCCGGTATTGCCGGTATCTTCAAGGCGCCTGTCGGCGGGGCACTGTTTGCGATTGAAGTGATCGGGGTGCAGTTCACCACCATCTCCGTGCTTGCGCTTGTGGCGTGTTGCATAGCGTCATGGTTTATTTCATATATGTTTTCGGGAATGACGCTCGATGTCCCCATGCATGTCGTGCATCAGTTTGACGGACATCTGATTCCTATGGTGCTCGTGCTCGGTGTGTTCTGCGGACTTTATTCGGTATATTACACCGGCATGATGAACAGAAGCGAGAGTTTTATTGAAAAAGTCCGCAATCCATGGCTGCAGAATATCGTGTCGGGACTGCTGATTGGCGTTGGGTTGCTGATGTTTCCGGCCCTATACGGTGAGGGATACGGCGTCCTTGGCGGAATCATCAATGGCCACGACGGCGCACTGTTCAGCCGGTCGCTGTTTGCTGACGTAAGTAGCGAATGGACCGTTATACTGTTTGCCGGAGGCATACTCCTTATCAAATCGATAGTGTGCGCGCTTACCAATGCCGGTGGCGGTGTCGGCGGTGATTTCGCTCCGACCTTGTTTGCCGGATGTATGGCCGGACTGTTCTTTGCGGCGCTGTGCAACATTGCAGCCGGAATGACACTGCCGGTGGCCGATTTCGCGTTTTTCGGCATGGCGGGAGTGATGGCGGGAGCCATTCAGGCGCCGCTGATGGCGATGTTCCTCACTGTGGAGATGACCGGCGATTTCGGTATGTTCCTTCCGCTGATGTTTACCGCGCTTGTGGCGTATGCGACGGTAAGACTCCTTACCCGCCGACCCGGAGTGCAGCTCCGGCCTTCATGGATACACAGGGGTTTCGACCGTCTGGTATCACGTTTTTGATAAATGTGGCATCCCGTCAGATTAACATTTATTATCAAAATATTTTACAAAAATAATTATTGAAAATAGCGTGAAATTCGCAATAAATAATTACTTTTGTGAAAATTTGGAATAAGAATGTCCGTTAACTTTGAGCAACGCCTTAACGAAATCAATGCCAAGACGCGCATGCTGACACAGCGTTACCGATACGTGGTAATGCAGAGGGACGAAGCTCTTGAACGACTTTCACAGGCCAACGGCGAGCTTGCCGCAGCGCGCACGCGCATCGAGGAGCTTACACGACAAGTCGAGTATCTCCGCATGGCATCGGCTATTGAGGCTGTTGACGGCGATATTGAGCAAAGCCGGAAATTCTTGTCCGAGTTAGTGTGGGAAATCGATAAATGTATCAGTCAGTTGAGTGAGTGAACCGGTTTCGGCTTAGCTTGCAACCGAGCATAACCATTGACATCGACAATTCAATTAACTGATTGCTGCAATGAAAGATAAACTGAATATCACAATACGCATAGCCGAGTTACCCCCTTTTGCCCTGCAGATTGACCGCAAGGAGGAGGAGATGATCAGGAATGCTGAATATAATGTGAACAAGTTGTGGCGCACTTGGCGGCAGCGCTTTACCGATAAATCTTCTACCGAAGTGCTCGGAATGGTGGCTTTCCAGTTCGCCAAACTGTTTACCGTGCTCAACAGGCAGGCCGATGAAACGGTGGCCGTGCTTGACCGGTTCGAACGTCAGCTCGACAGTCTGCTGCTCGATATTGACGCTTTAGGCCCCGGCGGCAGTATGCCTCCTTCCGATGCGGATAAACGGTCCTGACGGCCCTCCGGTTCAAAGAATCGTGATGCTCAGCTTCGATTCAGATTATTGTTATTATTAATTCATCCCGCACCTTCACGGCTCCTCGCGCCCCGGGTCGTTTCCCATCTACCGGCCGCGCTTTCAGCCTGCAAGAGTGCGATTTTTATTTTAAATACACCGGTTAAACAATGGAAATCCTGTATTACATTCTCGCTGTCGCGGCAGGCATGGCTTTAGGCTATGTGATTACCGTCGCAGTTCAAAAGTCGCTGGCCCGCAACCGAGCCAAGACCATATTGGAAGAAGCTCAGCGCGAGGCTGAAGTACTCAAGAAAAACAAAGTGCTCGAGGCCCGTGAGGAAGAACTTAAAATCAAGGCTGAAGCCGAGAAGCAGGCCAATCAGCGCTTCTCCAAAATCCAGTCGATGGAGGCCAAAATCAAGCAGCGCGAGCTTCAGCTCAACCAGCAGCAGAGCGAAAACCAGCGCGCCAAGAACGAGCTTGAGACCACCCGAGTCAATCTGGAGTCGCAGCTCGCCGTAGTCGAAAACAAGAAGGAAGAGGTTGAGCGCATGCGCCGCAAGGCCCAGGAGACCCTCGAGCATATCTCGGGACTCTCGTCTGAGGAGGCCAAGGAGAAACTCGTAGAGTCGCTCAAAGATGAAGCCAAGACAGCCGCATCGGCCTATATCAACGACATCATGGACGAAGCCAAGATGACGGCTAACAAAGAGGCAAAACGCATAGTAGTGCAGACAATACAGCGCGTGGCTACAGAAACCGCCATCGAGAACTCTGTCACCGTGTTCCACATCGACTCCGATGAAATCAAAGGCCGCATCATCGGTCGCGAAGGCCGCAATATCCGCGCTCTCGAAGCCGCTACCGGTATAGAAATCATCGTCGACGACACCCCCGAGGCAATTGTCCTTTCGGGCTTTGACCCCGTGCGCCGCGAGGTGGCGCGTCTGGCGCTCCATCAGCTCGTGGCCGACGGCCGTATCCACCCCGCACGCATCGAGGAGGTTGTCAATAAAGTGCGCAAGCAGATTGAGGAAGAAATCATCGAGACCGGCAAGCGTACCGTCATCGACCTCGGTATCCACGGCCTGCATCCCGACCTTATACGTCTTATCGGTAAGATGAAATACCGTTCGAGCTACGGACAGAACCTGTTGCAGCACGCACGCGAGACGGCTAACCTCTGCGCCATAATGGCATCGGAACTCGGCCTCAATCCCAAGAAAGCACGCCGCGCCGGACTCCTCCACGACATAGGCAAGGTGCCCGATGAAGAGCCTGAACTGCCGCACGCACTCCTCGGTATGAAACTGGCTGAGAAATACAAGGAAAAACCCGAGATATGCAACGCCATCGGTGCACACCACGACGAAATCGAGCAGACTACGCTGCTTGCCCCCATCGTTCAGGTATGCGACGCCATATCGGGAGCACGTCCCGGCGCCCGCCGCGAAATAGTCGAGGCATATATCAAACGTCTCAACGACCTCGAGCAGCTTGCGCTCTCATATCCCGGCGTAATCAAGACCTACGCCATTCAGGCCGGCCGCGAACTCCGCGTGATAGTCGGTGCCGACAAGATTGACGATGTCGAGACCGAACAGCTCTCTACTGAAATAGCCAAGCGTATACAGGACGAGATGACCTATCCCGGTCAGGTGAAGATTACCGTGATACGCGAGACCCGTGCCGTATCGTTCGCCAAATAATTTTATCGTCGCTCAATCAGGTAATTGAATTATGTCAGACGATAAAAAAAATCAGCAACCGCCCGTTCCCGTTCCCGATGACCCGGTGGCCGACGCGGCAAAGGCCGCCGAGCCTAAGGCCAGTCTCGTCACGGAGCCGGAGACGCCGATGAGCTGCCCTTGCTGCAACCGCCACGTGAAAGCGCCGCGCGGACAGCTTCAGAGCTACAACTATCTTGCCGATGTGCCGGGAGGATACGCCGACTCCGAATATGTCGAGGTGCTTTTTAAGAACACCCGCAAGGGCTTCTACAAGAATCCTACCGGTATTCCGCTTAACATAGGCGACTGGGTGGCCGTCGAAGCCACTCCCGGCCACGACATAGGCCGCGTGACTATGGTGGGTGCCCTCACACGCCTGCAGATGCGCAAGGCCGGTGTCAAGAACGAGGCCGACCTCAAGCGCATATTCCGCAAGGCACGTCCGGCCGACATGGAAAAATTCGAGGAGGCGAAAGCCCGCGAGAACTCGACCATGATACGTTCGCGTAAGATAGCCGAGAGCCTCCAGCTCAACATGAAAATCGGCGACGTCGAGTATCAGGGCGACGGCAACAAGGCCATATTCTATTATATCGCCGACGAGCGTGTCGATTTCCGCCAGCTCATCAAAGTGCTTGCCGAGACATTTAAGGTGCGCATCGAGATGAAGCAGATCGGAGCGCGTCAGGAGGCAGGACGCATAGGCGGTATCGGGCCGTGCGGACGTCCGTTGTGCTGCGCCACATGGATGACCAATTTTGTGTCGGTAGCCACATCGGCGGCACGTTATCAGGATATATCGCTCAACCCCCAGAAACTCGCCGGACAGTGTGCCAAGCTCAAATGCTGCCTCAATTTCGAGGTCGACACCTACGTGGAGAGCGTCAAGCGCATGCCCGGAAAAGATATACGTCTCGAGACAGCCGATGCCACATATTATTACTTCAAGGTCGACATCTTCAAGCGCGAAATCACCTACTCGACCGACAAATCGATTGCGGCCAATCTCGTCACGATTGACGCCGACCGTGCGTTTGAGGTGATACGCATGAACAAAGCGGGCGAGAAACCGCTGTCACTCAAGCGCGACGGTGAGGAGAAACCGAGTGCTCAGAAATACAATGATATTCTGGACCAGGACAATCTCAACCGTTTCGACAACAAGAAGCGCAAGAAGAAATCTAAAGGTCAGAAGCAGCCTCAGGCGCAGCGCGACACTCAGCCCCGCGACGGTCAGCCGCAAGCCGCTCCGCAGCAGGAAAACGGACGTGACGACAAGGAACGCCGCGACAACCGTCAGCGTGACAACCGCCGCCGCCAGCGCAATCAGCCTGACGGCGAGGCTCCCGCACCTGATGCGGATAGCGCGCAGCCGCAGGGCAACAACCGTCGCCGTGATGACAACGGACGCCGCGACCGCCGTCCCGAGCGCGACAATTCCGGGCGCCGACGCGACAATGCCCCGCGTCAGCAGCCCGACGGACAGCCGGCTGCCTCTCCAGCCGGTGAACCGGCTCCCGCGCCGCGCGACAATAAACCCCGCGATAACGGTCAGGCTAAATCAAATGATAATGAAGCATGATGTCATAAAGAATTTACGTCGTTCAGCGCTGCTATTCTCTCTGATAGCGGCGCTGACAGGCTTGTCGGGGTGCCGTATGGGCCCTGACGATTTCAGCATGTATCATGATATTGACTCCGCCGGATGGCAATATGGCGATACGCTGAAGTATACGTTCGTTCCGGCTGATTCGGTCGTGACCGGCGATATGGCTCTGTCACTGCGGCATACAAATGACTATATATACAGCAACATTTTCCTGGAAGTCACGATAACCGACTCGCTCACTTCGCGGTGCGACACTCTTGCGGTCACTCTCGCTGACGACTTCGGACGTTGGCACGGACGCGGCATCGGTACAGATTTCCAAGTCACCGACACAATAGCCCGCGGTGTGACGTTACGGCGTCCCGTCAATATCGGCGTGCGCCATATCATGCGCGACGAAGTGCTCCCCGAAGTCGAGCAGGTAGGAATTTCATTTGTTGAGAAAAATGATTGAAAATGAACGATAACAGATTGTTCCTGCTTCATCCCGACGAAGTGGGAAGGCGCGTCGGCAAAGTCATTGAAGAAATGAATGCCGACGGTGCCGATGAACTTATCATAGCTGACAATGCCAACAAATATTATCTGACCGGACGCGTGTTTGCCGGATGGCTCACGGTCAGTGCCCATGGTGATGTAATGGCCTATGTGCGCCGTCCGGTGCACCTTCAGGGCGATAATGTCACATTCGTGCGCAAGCCCGAGGAAATACGGGTGGGCGGTCGCTCGGTCGGTCTCGAACTTGCCACACTCTCCGCCTCCGACTATCTTCGCATCAGTGCGATGCTCGACGGCAGGAATGTGGTCAATGCGTCGGCTGTGATGCGTCGCGCACGCGCTGTCAAAACCCCTTTCGAGATTGAAAAGATAACCGAATCTGGCCGACGTCAGGATAAAGTCTACCGCACCATTCCCGAGCTTTACCGCCCCGGAATGACCGACATCGACCTGCAGATTGAGATAGAGGGCGCGCTGCGCCGTGCAGGCTGTCTCGGCCAGTTCCGTATAAGCGGCGACTCGATGGAACTTTTCATGGGCAATATCCTCGTCGGTGACAATGCCGACAATCCTACCCCATACGATTTCGCCATGGGTGGAGCCGGGGTCGACCCGTCGCTGCCGGTGGGCGCCGACGGTACCGTAATCCGCCTGGGAAATTCGGTCATGGTCGATGCCAACGGCAATTTCAACGGATATATGACCGATATGACGCGTACTTTTGCCCTCGGCGACATCGCGCCCGAGGCTATGCGCGCTCACGAATGTTCGGTTGCGATATGCGCGCGTCTGGCCGCGCTCGGTGTCCCCGGTGTAAAAGCCTCCGCGCTCTATGAAGTGGCCGCGCGCATGGCTGCCGAAGCGGGATTTTCCGATTTCTTCATGGGACACCGCCAGCATGCCGGTTTCGTAGGCCACGGCGTAGGTATAGAAATCAACGAGGCGCCGGTCATAGCTCCGCGCAGCAAGGATATTCTCGCCGAAGGCAATGTCATAGCGCTTGAGCCTAAATTCGTGATACCGGGCACGGGTGCCGTGGGCATTGAAAATACGTATGTCGTTGAAAATGGCGGCATGAGATGTCTGACTCTTACACCTCAGGAAATATTGCAGCTATGAACATCTCAGAAAAAATCGACCTCGACATATTTCACAAAATCGGAGAAGTAGCCGACCGTGAATGCCGTGAATGCTACGTGGTGGGCGGCTATGTGCGCGACCTCTTTCTTCAGCGGCATTCAAAGGATATCGATTTTGTTACCGTAGGCAGCGGCATAGACCTGGCGCGTAAGGTCGCCGAAAGTCTCGGACGCAAAGCTAAGTGCAACTATTTCCCGCGGTTCGGCACGGCGCAGGTGCTCACGCACGGCCTGGAACTTGAATTCGTGGGCGCGCGGCGTGAGTCATACCGCTCCGATTCGCGCAATCCCATTGTCGAGGACGGCACTCTCGACGACGATATATCCCGACGCGATTTCACCATCAATGCCATGGCGGTGAGTGTCAACGGAGCAACTTTCGGCGAACTCATCGACCGCTTCGGAGGCATCGCCGACCTTGAGGCCGGGATAATACGCACGCCGCTCGACCCCGACATCACTTTCTCCGACGACCCCCTCCGCATGTTCCGCGCCATTCGCTTCGCCACGCAGCTGCAGTTTGAGATACATCCCGATACACTCGCGGCCATATCGCGCAATGCGCATCGCATCACGATACTGTCAAAGGAGCGTATCGAGACCGAGCTTACCAAAATCATGATGTCGCCGCGTCCGTCGATTGGATGGCTGCTGATGCAGCGTACCGGCCTGCTGAAGATATTCTTCCCCGACCTCGACGCCATGAACGGGGTAGAGGTGATAAAGGGACGAGGCCACAAGGACAATTTCCTCCATACTATGGAAGTGCTTGACAAAGTGGCCGCCGCCACCGACAACGTGTGGACACGCTGGGCCGCCCTCCTTCACGACATCGCCAAGCCACAGACAAAACGCTATGATGCCAAGATTGGATGGACGTTCCATAACCACAACTTTATCGGAGGCAAAATGGTGCCGCGCATATTCCGCAATCTGAAGCTCCCGCAGAACGAGCACATGAAATATGTGCAGAAACTTGTCGAACTCCACATGCGTCCTATCGCCCTTGTAGAGGAAGTCACCGACTCCGCTGTAAGACGCTTGATATTCGACGCCGGCGACGATATCGACGGGCTGATGACCCTCTGCCGGGCCGACATCACCTCGAAAAACCCTGAAAAAGTACTGTCTCTTATACACATCTCCGAGCCCACGAG
>ERZ1504756.239-NODE-239-length-13973-cov-7.649231_pt1 | contig 13973 bp, 8 predicted proteins | sample MGYA00572321_ERZ1504756 | MGnify/ENA primary metagenome ERZ1504756 (study PRJEB39906, sample SAMEA3182094) | gut metagenome | biome: human; feature: gut; material: Stool; isolation source: human stools | place: Canada | collected 2012-02-21 ...
CAGACACTCTTCCTGCTCGACCAGGTACCGTACCAGGCAGCCGTCGACCAGGCATCGGCAGCCGTAAGCGCAGCCCAGACCGCCGTGAAGTCCGCACAGATGACCGCCGACCAGAAACAGGCTCTCTTTGACAAAAACATCATCTCCGAATATGAGAACCAGCTCGCCAAAAACGACCTGGCCAACGCCAAATCAAATCTCGCCACAGCCAACGCCGCCCTTACGTCGGCGCGCAAAAACCTCGCGTACACCGTAGTGACGGCACCGAGTTCAGGCGTGATAGGCTCGATACCTTTCCGCGAAGGCTCACTGGCCTCTCCCTCCATGGCTCAGCCGCTGACTACAGTGAGCGACAACTCGGAGGTATATGCCTACTTCTCGCTCACCGAGAAAGACATTCTCGACATGACCGAGAACGGCTCGAAATCGCTCGAGCAGCAGATAGCCCAGATGCCTGCGGTGAAACTGCAGCTCGCCGACGGCTCGATATTCCCCGTGGAAGGCAAGGTTGCCACAGTATCGGGAGTCATCGGCACCGGCACCGGAGCCGCCACAGTCAGGGCATTGTTCGACAATCCCAACGGCATGCTCCGTTCAGGCTCCACCGGCCAGATAGTCATACCGATGCATGAGGAGAATGCCATCGTCATACCGCAGAAAGCCACATTCGAACTTCAGGACCGCAAATTCGTCTACGTAGTCAACGACTCCAACAAGGTGGTATCCACGCCCATCACCATCTCCAAGGTCAACGACGGCAAGATATATGTCGTCACCTCCGGACTTGAACCCGGCAATGTAATAGCCGTGGAGGGTGTAGGCAATAAGCTGCGCCCCAACATGGAAATCGTGCCCGTCGACGCAGCAGCCAAGGCCGCGCAGCAGGCCGAGCAGGCTCAGCAGCAGGCTCAGCAACAATAAAGACGCATGCCGCCCTGCCACGGGCGGCGTGCCAACCATCATATTTAACATATAAACGGAAAATATTCCACACGAAATGAAGCTTGATACATTTATTAACCGTCCGGTGCTTTCGACGGTGATTTCAATATTCATCGTGCTGTTGGGTATCATCGGACTGACATCGCTTCCGGTGACTCAGTATCCCGACATCGCACCTCCTACAATCCGTGTATCGACCACCTACACCGGAGCCAACGCCCAGGCAGTGCTCAATTCAGTGATTGCGCCCCTTGAGGAGTCAATCAACGGTGCGGAAGGCATGACCTACATGGAGTCGACAGCCACAAATACCGGCTCGGCCGACATCACAGTGTATTTCGAACAGGGCTTTAACCCCGACATGGCTGCCGTCGACGTGCAGAACCGCGTGGCCAAGGCTCAGAACCTGCTCCCCGCCGAAGTAACGAGAGTGGGCGTCCTGACCCAGAAACGCCAGACCTCGATGCTGCTCGGCGTGGCGCTTTCGGCTCAGCCGGGCGCTGAATACACTGCCGAATTCATCGACAACTACATGAAAATCAATGTTATCCCGGTGCTCCAGCGCGTGCAGGGCGTGGGTGACGTGATGAGCTTCGGCGCGGACTACTCTATGCGTATATGGCTCAAACCCGAAGTCATGGCACAGTACAACCTTATGCCTTCCGACGTATCGGCAGCCCTCGCCGAACAGAACATCGAGGCCGCCCCGGGCGCATTCGGCGAGCAGGGCAACCAGACATTCCAGTACACGATGAAATACCGCGGCCGTCTGTCGCAGCCCGAAGAGTTCGAGAACATAGTAATACGTGCCGATTCCAACGGACAGGTGCTGCGTCTTGGCGACGTAGCCGATGTGGAGCTCGGCAAAGTGCAATACGGCTTCGGCGCCACACTCAACGGTCAGGTAGCCACCATGGCCATCATCTTCCAGACCGCAGGCTCCAACGCTACGCAGATTATCAACGAGTGTCTCGCCGAGATTGACAAGCTGAAGTCCGACCTCCCGCCGGGTCTTGAATTCAGCATCCCGATGAACAACAACGACTTCCTCTATGCATCAATCCATGAGGTAATCAAGACGCTGCTCGAAGCATTCGTGCTCGTGTTCTTCGTGGTTTATATCTTCCTTCAGGACCTCCGCTCCACCATCATTCCCGCCATCGCGATACCGGTGGCACTTATCGGTACGTTCTTCGTGATGAAGCTCATCGGCTTCTCCGTCAACCTTATCACCCTTTCGGCTCTCGTGCTCGCCATCGCGATTGTGGTCGACGACGCCATAGTGGTGGTCGAGGCGGTGCATGCCAAGCTCGACCAGGGATACAAGAGCTCGCGCAAGGCATCAATCGACGCCATGGGCGAGATAGCCGGGGCGCTTATATCAATCACGCTCGTCATGATGCTCGTGTTCATTCCGGTGTCGTTCATGTCGGGCACATCAGGTGTGTTCTACCAGCAGTTCGGTCTGACGATGGCAATCGCCATCGGCTTCTCGGCGCTCAACGCCCTTACGCTGTCACCGGCGCTTTGTGCCGTGTTCCTCAAGGCACACGATGACAAACGTCCCGTCAAGGAACGCATCGGCGAAGCCGTGGCCGAAGCCGGCAAGACCGTGGCCAAAGGCTACCGCCGCCGCTTCACCATCAACTTCCACCCGTTGCTGACACTGATTTTCGTAATAGCCACTATCCTGTTCATGATTCTGGGCTGGTTCAACTCGTCGGAATCATGGAAACTCATCACGGCTATCGGCGTGGCGGTTCTTACCGTGTTCGGTATTTTCAGCCCCCGTTTCCACAAAGGCTTCGAATCAGGCTACTCGGGGCTGCTCAAAGGCTACCGCGGCATCATAACAGGCATAGGGAAGCTCAAATGGGCAGCACTTGCCGCAGTAGCCGGAACGGTAGTGCTGCTGGTATGGCTCATGGGCAAGACACCGACCGGACTTGTGCCCAACGAGGACACCGGCGTGCTGTTCGTGATGGTCGACATGCCTCCGGGCCAGTCGCAGGAACGCACGATTGAAGTGCTCGACCAGGTCGACAATATCATACGCGCTACTCCCGGCGTCCAGTACAGCCAGAAGATTGCAGGCTACAGCTTCATTGCCGGACAAGGCGCCACCTACGGTACTTTCATCGTCAAACTCAAAGACTGGTCGGAGCGTACCGAGGAAGAGAGCGTGGACAATATTGTAAAACGCATTTACGGCATCGCTTCACAGGCCGTCACCGACGGACGTGTCGTGGCATTCGCTCCCCCGATGATTTCGGGATACTCGGTGACCAACGGTTTCGAAATCAAGATGCAGGACAAGACCGGCGGCGACATCAATGAATTCTTCGCCGTAGTGCAGGGCTTCCTCGCGCAGCTCAACCAGCAGCCCGAAATCCAGATGGCCTACACCACCTTCAACCCGACATTCCCCCAGTATATGGTCGACATCGACGCTGCCAAAGCCAAGCAGGCCGGCATCAGCCCGCAGACCATCCTCTCGACCCTTCAGGGATATTACGGAGGTATGTATGTGTCCAACTTCAACCGCTTCGGTAAAATCTACCGCGTCATGATGCAGGCCAATCCCGAAGCACGCGTATCGCCCGAGACGCTCTCGAGCATCAAGGTGCGCAACGGCAACGAGATGGCATCGATCGACAACTTCGTGACCCTCCAGCGTGTCTACGGTCCCGACCTTCTCAACCGCTTCAACATGTTCCAGTCAATATCGGTGACCGGTAACCCCAACCCCGGATTCTCGTCGGGCCAGGCACTTGAAGCCGTTGAGCGCGTGGCTGCCGAGACGCTTCCCGCAGGTTTCGGATATGAATACTCGGGTATGACCCGCGAACAGGGCAACCAGTCAGGCAACCAGACAGCCATGATATTCGGCCTCTGCCTCCTCTTTGTCTACCTGCTTCTGTCGGCACAATATGAGAGCTACATCCTCCCGTTCGCCGTACTGCTCTCCATTCCGTTCGGTCTTATGGGCACATTCGTGTTCGCAGCCATCTTCGGTGTCGAGAACAACATCTACCTGCAGATTGCGCTGATCATGCTTATCGGTCTTCTGGCCAAGAACGCCATCCTCATCATCGAGTTCGCGCTCGAACGCCGCCGCACGGGCATGTCAATCTTCAACGCCGCCATACAGGGTGCCGCAGCTCGTCTGCGTCCTATCCTGATGACGTCGCTGGCCCTCGTCATCGGTCTGTTGCCGCTGATGTTCGCCCACGGCGTAGGCGCTGTCGGCAACCGTACGCTCGGTACGGGAGCCATCGGCGGTATGTTAATCGGTATGATACTCCAGATATTCTTCGTGCCCGCACTGTTCATCATCTTCCAGAAGATACATGAGAAAATATCTCCGCTCAAATGGAAGGATACCGACAATGAAGGCATCAACTCTGAGATTGAACAATATTCACGCTGACACGGTATTTAAGCTAAAAACATCAACTATGATAAAAATTCAAAACATAGCACGCCCGGCCGTTGCCACCCTCGCGGTGGCAATGCTCACCGGCTGCGGTCTATATAAGAAATTCGAGATGCCTGCCGACACTCCGCTCCAGCAGGAATATGTCGAGGCAAAGGCTTCGGAGGGCGACGCCCGCGCGTTCGGCAACCTGCAGTGGCAGGATGTATTCACCGACCCGATGCTCGCCGACCTCATCAACCAGGCTCTCGCCAACAATGTCGACCTTGCCAACGCCAAACTCAATGTCGACATCGCCCACGCCAACCTGCGCGGCGCCCGCATGAGCTATTTCCCCTCGCTGACTCTCACTCCCACCGGCGGAGCCTCGTCGGTAAGCAACGAGAAACTGACCGGATGGAACTATACCATACCCCTGTCGGCGTCATGGGAAGTCGACATCTTCGGCAAGCTGCTCAACAACAAACGACTCGCCGAGTCGGCCGAACAGCAGGCCAAGGATTACGAGCAGGCCGTGCGCTCGCAGATAATCGGAGGCGTGGCCAACTGCTACTACTCAATAGCCATACTTCAGGCCCAGCTCAAGCTCTCGCGCGAGACAGCCGTGATATGGGGCGAGAACGTGCAGACGATGAAGGACTACAAGCTCGCCGGCCGTACCAACGAGGCAGCCGTAGTACAAAGCCAGGCCAACTATCTGAGCGTGCTCTCGTCAATCACCGACCTTGAGGTTGCACTCGACAAGGCCAACAACACGATGTCACTGCTTCTCAACACGATGCCGCAGAAATGGGAAGTATCGCCCGAGGCACGCCTTGTGGCTCCCGCTATATTCCGCGACGGAGTGCCGATGCGCGAACTCGCTGCACGCCCTGACGTACGCGCCGCCGAGGAAGCACTCGCACAGGCCTACTATACCACCAATATAGCACGTGCGGCATTCTATCCCGGCCTATCGATAACAGCCAACTACGGTTTCACCAACTCGTTCGGCTCGTTCATCAAGAACCCGGGCGACTGGTTCGCATCGCTTGCCGGCACACTGGTGGCTCCTATCTTCTCGCGCGGTCAGAACATCGCACGCCTCGAGGCAGCCAAGGCACGTCAGCAGCAGTCGCTCAACACCTTCCGGTACACGCTGCTCAGCGCTACCGCCGAGGTGTCTGACGCATTGACCACCTACGACAAGAACAATGAGAAAGGCGTACTGCTCGCCGAGCAGGTCGACAACCTCGAAAAAGCCGAATACTACACCAAAGAGCTTTTCGCAGCTGCCGGCGCCACTTACCTCGAAATACTGACAGCACAGTCGAGCCTGCTCTCGGCACAGATGTCGCAGCTCAACTGCGAGCTTGCCAAAGCACAGGCCGTAATCAACCTCTACCAATCGCTCGGCGGAGGCCGATAAAAACTGACGTCAGTCAATAAACCGCAACAGGCTGCCCGAAATTATCGGGCAGCCTGTTGCGGTTTATTGGGTTCTGCCGGTCAGAATGGTCGGACGAGTCGGACATATCGGACATGTCAGACCGGTCGGACTCTCGTATGACTCGATGGTAAAGGCTGTGGGTTATGGCTTGGTCAGATGCTGTCGAGGGAGAGGATTTCGGTGAGGATGGCGGCGGCTTCGGCTACTGTCGACACGGATTTTATGGCGAAGGAGCGGCGTTGGTCGCGCTGGCGGATTGCCACGCGCTGGGGGTAGCGCTGCAGGTAGTTGAGCAGGCGCCCGAACATGGGCGACTGGTAGTAGGCTTTGTTGGTCTCGTCGACGAAATAGATGTACATGATGCCTTGCTTCAATGCCACTTTCTCGATGCCGAGACGGCGCGCGTCGCGTCGGAGCATCGGTATGAGCAACAATTCCTGCGCCACGGGGGGTATGGGGCCGAAGCGGTCACGGAGACGGTCGGCAAAGGCGTCGAGATCCTCGCGGCGCGTGATGCCGTCAAGTTCGCGGTAAAGGCTGATGCGCTCGCTCTCCTGCGGGACGTAGTCGGGGGGAAGTAGCACTTCGAGGTCGCTCTCGATGACGCAGTCGGCCACGAAATCCTCGCTGCCGGTGACATCGTTATGAGCGGTGAGCGTGTCGGCAAATTCCTGCGTGGTAAGCTCGACGACTGCCTCTTTCAAAATTTTCTGGTAAGCCTCGTATCCGAGGTCGGCGATGAAACCGCTCTGCTCGGCTCCGAGCAGATTGCCGGCGCCGCGTATGTCGAGGTCCTGCATCGCCACATGTATGCCGCTGCCGAGGTCGGAGAAGCTCTCTATGGCCTGCAGACGGCGCCGCGCTACCGGAGAAAGTGGTACGCCGGGGGGCACCATAAGGTAGCAGAACGCCTTGCGCGAGGAGCGGCCTACACGTCCACGGAGCTGATGAAGCTCCGAGAGGCCGAAATTCTGCGCGTTGTTGACTATGATGGTGTTGACGTTGGGCATGTCGATACCGCTCTCTATGATGGTGGTTGAGAGCAATATGTCGTAATCGCCGTTGGAGAAGTCGATGATGGCCTGCTCGAGCTGTTCGGGCGGCATCTGCCCGTGTGCGATAAGCACCTTGGCATCGGGCACGAGCCGCGTAATCATGGCCTTGAGGTCGTTGAGCCCCTCGATGCGGTTGTTGACGATGAACACCTGGCCGTTGCGCGACAGCTCGAAGTTGACGGCCTCGGTTAGGAGTTCGTCGGTAAGCGAATCGACCGAGGTGACAACGGGGTAACGGTTGGGGGGCGGAGTCTGTATGGCCGAGAGGTCGCGGGCACCCATCAGCGAGAACTGGAGGGTGCGCGGTATGGGGGTCGCCGACATGGTGAGGGTGTCGACGTTGACTTTCATCTGCTTGAGTTTCTCCTTGACGGCGACGCCGAATTTCTGCTCCTCGTCGACGATGAGCAGTCCGAGGTCCTTGAACTTCACGTTTTTTCCGATAAGTTTGTGCGTGCCGACAAGAATATCTATCTTGCCGTCGGCGAGATCGGCCAGAATCTCGCGTGTCTGCTTCGCCGAACGCGCACGGCTCAGATAGTCGACGCGCACGGGGAAGTCGCGCAGACGGTCTTTAAACGTGTTGTAGTGCTGATATGCGAGCACGGTCGTAGGCACAAGCACGGCCACCTGCTTGCCGTCGGTGGCGGCTTTGAAGGCGGCGCGTATGGCGACTTCGGTCTTGCCGAAGCCGACGTCGCCGCAGATAAGGCGGTCCATCGGGCGGTCACTTTCCATATCGGCCTTGACGGCGGCTGTGGCAGTGACCTGGTCGGGGGTATCCTCGTAGATGAACGACGCCTCAAGCTCGTGCTGGAGGTAGCTGTCGGGGGAGAAACTGAATCCCTTCTGCTCCTTGCGTGCGGCATAGAGCTTGATAAGGTCGCGCGCGATGTCCTTCAGACGCGTCTTGGTGCGTTCCTTTATCTTGTTCCACGCGCCGGTGCCGAGTTTGTTGAGCGTAGGCTCGACGCCCTCCTTTCCGCGGTATTTCGAGAGTTTGTGCAGCGAGTGTATCGACACGAAGATGAAGTCGTTGTTCTTGTAGATGAGTTTTATCATCTCCTGCGGGTGGCCGTTGACATTAGTGCGGAGCAATCCGCCAAACTTACCTATGCCGTGGTCAATGTGTACGATATAGTCGCCCGGCTCGATGGCGCCGAGTTCCTTGAGCGACATGGCGAGTTTGCCCGAGCGGGCGCGGTCGCTGCGCAGGCTGTATTTGTGGAAACGGTCGAATATCTGGTGGTCGGTGAACACGCAGCGCTTGCGCTGATGGTCGATAAATCCCTCATGGAGGGTCGCGTCGACGGGGATGAAGCTGATTTTGTCGCCGCGGTCGTCGAAGATGGCGCGGAGGCGATCCTGCTGCCGGGCGCTGTCGCTGAGGATATAGATGTCGTAGCCGTCGGTCTGAAAACGTATGAACGACTCGGCTATAAGGTCAAAGTTCTTATGGTAGAGAGCCTGCGGGGAGCAATTGTAATCGACTGTCGGGGCATCCTTGAATGCCGCCGCGCCTCCGGCATTGAACGCGAGCATGCGGAAGCTCTCGAAATCGGCCGCGAAAGCCTCGGCGTCGACCACCTGCTTCATAGCGTCGCGGTCGCCCTCGTCGGCAAGCAACGACGACTGCGAGAACTCCTCCGCCGCGATACTTTTCACGGCGAGCACCACGTCGTGGGGCGCGCGGCAGCACAACAGCGTGGAGGGGTCGATGAAACGCAGCAGAGAGTCGCCCTGCGACGATACGGCCACGTTGGAGGAAATGGACACGGCATCAAGTTTCTCGCGCGACAGCTGCGTCTCTATGTCGAAAGTGCGGATAGAGTCGACTTCGTCGCCGAAAAAGTCGATGCGGTAGGGAAGCTCGAAGCTAAACCCGAAGATATCGAGAATGGAGCCGCGCACGGCGTAGTGCCCCGGTTCGTAGACGTAATCCTGACGGGTGAAACCGTTGTCGCGGAGCCATGCCTGGAGCTGCACGAGGTCGTACTCCTTGCCGCGCACGATATGCATGGTGGAGTTGTCGATGCTCTCGCGCGGAGCCACACGCTCGGCAAGTGCCTTGGGGCAGGTGACGACAAAACGCAGCCGCTTGTCGGAATGCCAGCGCGAGAGGGCGTCGGTGCGCAGTATCTCGGAGGGCGGGTCAATCTTGCCGTACTTGATGTCGCGCTTGTAGGCCGACGGAAAGAATGCCACGGCCTCCTCCCCTGCCAGGCGGGAAAGGTCATGATATATGTAGCCGGCATCGTCGGGAGAGTCGCCCACCACTACCACCGGATGCTTCATCCGCGACAATTGCGAGAGCATCATCGACAGAGATGAGCCTGCGGCATTGACCACGTTAACACGGCGTGTGCCCTTTTCCCTGACAAGCGCCGCGATGGCCTCCGTACGGACATCTCCGGCAAAAAGTTTCTCTATATCTGTAAGTTTCATCATATTTTTCCGGTTTATTCGGGAGGATGTTGCCTCAATCCTCAAAAGTAGTGTGTGCGCAGGACAAATGCTGACGGCTGCGTGATGTAGGGCTGCTCCCCGGAGCAGCCGGTAGTGAAAGTTGATTATCAGCTGTCAGGCGGCTGCACCGGGGTGCAGCCCTACAAGATGACGTGTCATATTTACAATATACTATAGCGACATCCTCCTGCATTGAAGCGATTGCAAAGGTATAAAATATAATTGAATAACGTATGCCCAACGCTTTTGATTATTGTGAAAAGCAGTGCGGAGCCGATTGCCCATCGACTCCGCACTTATTGTTGGATTAAGTAGAATGATATTCTCTATAATATCTTTCTTAATATTTTTTCATCGCAGTTTTCGTATTATTCACGGGTCTCGAAACGGAGAGCCTTGTAGTCAATATTTTTGTTGGCACGGAGAGCCTGATTGACGTTGAACTGGAACATACGTGCAGCCATCGGCGCTACCTGATCGAAGTTGAAATCGCCGCCGGCGTTGTCAACTTCAACCACTTCAAATACCACGGCAGCCGAACCGGTTGCGACGGGACCTACGAGCTTGCCCTTCTCAGCGGCGCCGACTGCGGCGAGGAACTTGGCATCGCCACGGAGGATACCGCCGTCGTTCTGCGCGTAGTTGGCGCGAACGGTGACGGGCTGGGTGCCCATAGCTGCGGCATATTCATCGACATTCTTGCCTTTGCCCTTATAGTCGCCCACGAGTTTCGCGCCCTTCTTTTCGGCACGGAGTTCGTCGGTGATCTGCTCGGTGACGGTAGCATCGCTTACGGGAACATAGTCGCCGTCATATACGTCGGTCACCGCGAGCACGATGAATGAATCGCCTGCATCGACTACCTCGGATACATCACCCTTCTTGGCATCTTCCATTGCCCAGCGTACGAGCGATACGGTCTGGGGGATACGCTGGCCGTTGCGGCCGATTACGGCGAAGCGGTCGCCGCTGACGCGTCCCTGCTCGATATGGAAGCTTGACGAACCGATGTTCTTCTTGAATGCGTCGGCGTTGGCGTTCTTAATGCTGTAGTCGGAGAGTTCCTTGCGGAGGTTGGATATTGTCTCTTCGGAGGGGACGAGCTTGCGGGTGATTGAAGCTACCTCGTAGATGGGCTGGGCTTCCTCCACGCTGTTTACCTTATAGCATACGCCGATAGCGTCCATGTCCATGCGCGAGGGGTCAACCTGGCCGCCGAAGAGGGCTGAGAGTATATTGCTCTTGAAATCCTTGTCGGTGACCGTTACAGCCTCGGCGGGGGCGTTGATGAATGTATCGGCATAATCGGCGAGAGCCGCGTTGTCGATAAGTTTAAGTTCTTTCTGGCTTACTTTCTGCACGCTGTCGCCATACTGGGCTATATCGCCGGCGTTGACAGCGGCTTTGATAGAGTCGACGGGGAGAACGGCGTTGTCGGTAATAAAGAAATCGACATCGGCTTTCTCCACGGCTGTTTTAGCGCCGAGGAGCTTGGCGATATTGTAGGCTGAGCCGTTGAAGCTGAGCATTACCACGGTGTCGGCCTGAATGCGCTCTATAGCGTTGCGGAGCGTGGCGGGAAGGGTCGATGCGCTTCCGGTGTGGATTGTGGTCTCAAAGGCATAGTTGCCTGCGATAGCCTCGGTGCCGGGGGTCGATTTGAGGCGTGACACGGCGTTGAGCACGTCGTCGCTTGCCGCGCTTGCATCCTCAGCCGAGGGAGTGGGAGTGACAAGGATGTAGTCAACGAGGCGCACTTCGTTGTCGAGGCGGTAGCTTTCTTTCTGCTTGTTGTAGCGATCTTTGATTTCGTCGCCGGTGACCTTGAAGTCCTCGTCGGAGAGACCCGCATAGTCAACTTTGGCGACATTGAGTGTCACGTTTTTATTCTCATCGTAGTAAGCCTTGGCATCGAGCTTGTTGGCAGTGATAGCGCCGAGCTGCAGCTGATATTTTGCGTTGAGAATCTGACGGCGGATACGGTTTTCCATATCTTCCCAGATGGCACGTGCTTCCTGCGAGCCGTTCTCGTTGGAGTAGGCATACGAATAGAAGTCTTCGGCCGAGGGGAAACCGTAGCGCTGGGCTTCGGGGGTTGCAACCGAATTTTCACCGAAGAGATATGCTTCCATCTCTTCGTCGGTGACTTTGATGCCGAGCTGCTCAATCTGACGGTCGAAAAGTTCTTCGTCGACGATGGTCTGGAGAGCCATTTCGTCGGCGTAGGAGTTATCGAAGTCGTCCTGACCCTGCTGGCGCATGCGGTCGGCAATCTGGGCCGATGCGCGGTGCCACTTGTCATATTTCAATTTTTCACCGTCGACTTTGACTGCGGTGTCGCGGTCGCCGAAAAAGGAGAAGATGTTGTCGGAAACCGCTGTAATGATAAACAATACGAGGGCGAGGCCAAGTATCGAGATAACCAAGGCCGGCCGTTTTCTAATGTGTTCTAATGCTGACATTTATGATTTGTGTTTATTTTTATTTTAATGATTGGTATTGATTGCGGACGGCCTCTGCCGCATTGACAAGGCCGCATTGAAGCGCACAAAGATAACTTTTTTTTTGATTATGTCAAAACTTAATCGGCCAATTTTACGATATTTTTGCTGAAATGCACGAAATGCACGACCGCCGGCGCGCTACCGGGGGCGCCGACATGAAAAATACCTACTTTTAGGTATTTGCGCATACGTAATGCCGCAGTAATTTTGCACCGGATAATTATACAAGAAGCTATTGTTTTAAAACATACAGGCGTCACACCGGTTTGTGAAAACAGGTATGACGCCGTATGTTTTTCATGCGGATACATTATATATTAACATAAATTTTGCCGTGCAAAGACCCCCGTTATCATAATTTTTTGTATATTTGCGGTCTGAAAAATTATGAGTACGACAACAAAAAACACTGACAAAGCGATGATACCGGAGCCGGCCCTGCGCCGTCTGCCGTGGTATCTTGCATACGTCACACTCCTTGACGAGCGTGGCATAGAGTATGTGTCGTCGACCGCAATATCGCGCGAGCTTAATGTCGACGCGTCGCAGATAGCCAAGGACCTGTCGTTTCTCAACATCAAGGGCAAGACCCGCATAGGCTACGAGGTGAAGCTGCTGTGCCATGAGCTGCAGGAGTTTCTCGGATTCAAGCGCCGCCACAATGCCGTGGTGCTCGGGGCGGGCTCTCTCGGAGGCTCGCTCATACACGACTCCGGCCTTGCCAACTACGGGCTAAACATCGTTGCCGGCTTCGACATCAACCAGAACATCGTAGGCAAGACGGTGTGCGGTGTGCCGATACTCGACATCGCGTCGCTCGAATCCACGATAACGCGGCTAAATGTCGAGGTGGGAATAATAACACTTCCGGTGGACCACGCGCAGGAGGGAGCCGACCGGCTCATCAAGGCCGGAGTAAAGGCATTGTGGAATTTCACGCCCTACCGTATCCGCGCCCCGCGCGGCATAGTCATCACCAACACTTCGATATACGCCCATCTGGCCGTGATGTACAACCGTCTCGACGCCCAGAAACGCCTGGACGGAGCCTCATAACTAACGCTGATACCGGTCATGAAAATACTTGAACTGAGAGACTTCGGAAACAAGGAGGGCGCAGTGCTTCCGTCGCTTATACTCACCACCGACTCCTCTATAGTACGTGACAACCGCCCCGTCTTTCTTCCCGAAATATCACGTCGCTGGCGTTGCGATTTTTCACTGGCCTATCTCGTGAGCAGACTTGGAAAATCAATCGCCGAACGGTTCGCCCCGCGGTACTACGACATGATGACCCTGTGCGCGCGCTTCGTGCCGCTTGACATTGTTTTACCCGAGGGCTACGGCATCGAGAACTGGACGCCATGGGCTACGGCATTCGACGGCGCCCTCGCCACAGGCGCATGGCTCGACGCGGCCACGGTGAAATCGGTCGTCATATCATCTCCGCAAAGCATTTCATTCTCCAATGTCACCCCGCCCGTGGCCAAGGCAATCAGGCTGCTGAGCAAGGACATGATAATAAAGACGGGCGACATCATCATACCCCCCTCCCCCATCTTCAGCTGCGGCATCAGCATAGGCGACCGCATAGAAGCATCGGTCAACGGGCAGCAGGTGCTCGGATTCAATATCAAGTAACGCACTTGCCGGGTAGCAGGAATGACTCCGAAGCACAATAAGAGCAAGGGCGTCTACGTTATATTAACCGGAACATAACCGACAATCAGTCACGTCAGATACTGACGCAAACCATATAGACATCAGTCACATTTCTTAATCATCAAACAGAAAAAAGTTTCAGTAGCAATGCCATATAAGAAGAAAACACGACTCTATATCTCCATGTTATGCGCCTTAGCGGGTGCAATGTCTGCGTCGGCAACAGATGCCGGCCACTACACGTCATCATCAGTGCTGTCATCGGGACGCTGGGTGAAGATTCGCGTCAACGAATCGGGCATACAGCAGATAACCAACGAGCAGCTGCGCGAATGGGGCTTCGACAACCCGTCGGCAGTGACAGTCTACGGATTCGGCGGAGTGGCCGGAGTGTCGGAACTGCTTGACGAAAGCGTGCCCGACGACCTGCCACAGCAGCCTGTAGTATACCTGTCTCTTATACACATCTGACGCTGCCG
>ERZ1504756.260-NODE-260-length-13526-cov-5.671368_pt1 | contig 13526 bp, 9 predicted proteins | sample MGYA00572321_ERZ1504756 | MGnify/ENA primary metagenome ERZ1504756 (study PRJEB39906, sample SAMEA3182094) | gut metagenome | biome: human; feature: gut; material: Stool; isolation source: human stools | place: Canada | collected 2012-02-21 ...
CGACTATACCGTATCCGGTGTGGACTGGCTTTTCGGCCAGCTCAATCAAGAAACCGGGGAGATGAGCGGTGTCGGCGAAACGATGGTAATGACGGCTGCGGACGACAGCACTTACAAGCTGACATTCGTTTACGGCATCATTCCGGATGAGGTCATCAACTCTGTGATGGTACGCAGCGCCGAAGGCGTACGGATTCTGTAAGTCATACGGGATTCATATTCGACAAAATAAGGACTGTGCAATGCAGTCCTTATTTTATTTTATTTTATTATAACAAGCGATTTGAATCGGAAAATCAGCACGATGATTTTTTCTTGTACCTTTTTGGAATCATGTTTTTTTTGATGTTCTATTCTCAATATGGATATTATAAAAAACAGGGAGATTGGGCCCAAGAGTTGTGTGCCCCGCATCCGTACTGGTATATATTTTTCGGTGTTTGTCTTTGGATTGCGGCATTTGGAATTATTCTAAAAAAATGTCTTGAGTAGGAGGTGGTTTCCGGCAATGGACTTTTGATTGGATAGTTGTCGTTTTACAAAAAACAGGAGTAAAAATCACAAAGATTTTTACTCCTGTTTTATTCGGTCTGAATGTCGGATCCTCTTGTGTTCGCCGGTCGCAGCAGCCGAGGGGATTACAGTTTCCGGCGTAGTTTTTCGGCCTCCTCTTCGTAGCCGGGCTTGCCCAGCAGGGCGAACATATTCTTTTTATAAGCCTCGACTCCCGGTTGGTCGAAGGGGTTCACTCCCAGCAGGTAACCGCTGATGCCGCATGCTTTTTCGAAGAAATAGATCAGGGTGCCGAGGCTGCGGGCGTCGATGCGGGGAATTTCGATCCGCAGGTTGGGGACGCCCCCGTCTGCATGGGCCAGGCTCACGCCCAGTTCGGCCGTATGGTTGATTTCCGAAAGGCGCTTGCCTGTCAGGAAGTTGAGTCCGTCGAGGTTGTCCGGGTCGCTGCCGATCTTCACCCGGTGCTCCGGGGCGGCGACGGAGACGACCGTTTCGAACAGCGTCCGCTCTCCCTCCTGAATGTATTGTCCCATCGAGTGCAGGTCGGCCGTGAAGGTGACGCTGGCCGGGAAGATTCCCCTTCCTTGCTTGCCTTCGCTCTCGCCGAAGAGCTGTTTCCACCATTCGGCCAGATATTGTAATTGCGGTTCGTAGGAGGCGAGTATTTCGATCATGAATCCCTGCTGGTAGAGGATATTCCGTACGGCGGCATAACGGGCTGCGGGATTTTCGTCGAACGGGACTCCGTCGGCCGTCGCCCGTTCCATTTCGCATGCACCGGCCAGTAGGGAGCGAATGTCGATTCCCGCCGCCGCGAGCGGCAGCAGACCCACCGGGGTCAGAACCGAGTAACGTCCGCCCACATCGTCCGGAATGACGAAAGTGCGGTAGCCTTCGCGGTCCGCGAGGGTTTTCAACGCCCCCCGGCTGCGGTCCGTAACGGCGACGATGCGCCGGGCCGCCTCCTTGCGTCCGTAGCGGTGTTCGATTTCGTCGCGGATCAGCCGGAAGGCAATGGCCGGCTCGGTCGTGGTGCCCGACTTGGAGATCACGATGGCCGCGATCGACCGGTTTTCGACGGCTGCGAGCAGACGGGCCAGATAGTCTTCCGATAGGTTCTGTCCGGCGAAAAGCAGAATGGGTTTCGCCGGATGTTCGTGCAGCAGGTTGAACGGGTCGCTCAACGCCTCATAGACGGCGCGTGCACCCAGGTAGGATCCGCCGATGCCGATGCAGAGGATCACCTCCGCCAGGTCGCGCAGACGGGCGGCTTCGGTTTCGATCGCCTGCAACTCCTCTTCGCCGAGGGCGGAGGGAAGCCCCACCCAGCCCAGGAAATCGTTGCCGGCACCTTGGCCGTTGTGCAGCAGCGCGTTGGCGTGCAGGGCTGCGGATTTTTCCTTCTCGGTGATTGCGACATCGGCGCGAATGGGATCGAACGACAGGGTTTTCATGACTGTATTGGTGTTAAATCAGTTTTGTCGTAAGCTCCTGCATGGCTTCCCGAACAGGAACCCCTTTGTAAAGGACTTCATAGACCATATCGGCAATGGGCATCTGCACCTTGTGGCGGGCGTTGATGTGACGGATGCAGTCGGCGGCGAAATAGCCTTCGGCCACCTGGGTCATTTCGTCCAAAGCATCGCGGACCGTGCAGCCGTGCCCGATCAGCAGGCCCAGTTTGCGGTTGCGGCTGTAAACGGAATAGCAGGTCACCAGCAGGTCGCCCAGGTAGGCCGAGGCGCGGGTTTCGCGCTGGTCGGGGTAGCTTTCCCGCAGGAACCGGGCCATTTCCATCGCACTGTTGGAGATCAGCACCGCGAGGAAATTGTCCCCGTAACCCAATCCGACAGCCATGCCGACGGCTACGGCGTAGATGTTTTTTAAGATAGTAGCATATTCGATGCCGTACAGGTCGGTCGAATAGGAGAGTTTGATATATTCGGTGGCGAATTTGTGTCCGATCGTATGCGAATTTTCCGGATCGGTGCAAACCACCGTAAGGTAGGAGAGCCGTTCGAGCGAAACCTCTTCGGCATGGGAGGGACCGGTGATGATGCCCAGTTGCTTGAAAGAGAGGTCGTAATGGTCGTGCATATACTCCACGACGGTGGTGTAGTCGTCCGGGACGATGCCTTTGATGGCCGAGATGACGAATTTCTCCTTGAGCGGAACGGTCAGCGTTTCGAGCGTCTTTTTCAGGTAGGCCGAGGGGCTGGCCAGGATGACGATGTCGGCCTCGGAAACCACCCGGTCGAGATCGTCCGAGGGGTTTATGCGCGTGCGGTCGAACCGTACGTTGCTCAAATAGCGGGGATTGCGACCCTTGTCGCGCAGGCTTTCGAGCACCTCCGGATTGCGGACGTACCAACCTATCGAGGGTTCGTTTTCGGTCAATACCTTGGCGAGCGCCGTGGCCCAGCTTCCGTATCCGATCATGGCGCATCTGGCGCCGCTGCCTATCTTGTGGTCCATAAGTTTTCGGAATAAAATTTTCTTTTCTACAAAAGTAAATAAAAAACGGGAAAGGACACATAATTATCCTTCTTTTCCCTACCTTTGTAGAGGGTAAGACGCACTCGGCAGAAAAAACAAACGAATTTGTTTTATTCTGCTTTCATTTTCATTACCTTTGTTCCTGATGTATTGACACGGATTTCACGGGCAGGCGAAGGCTTCTGGGAAAGAAAGTCAATATTTTGATTATCAGAAATTAATAGATTATAATATAGAGAGAGGAAAGCAGAGTACTATGGGACTTTTTTCACTGACACAGGAGCTGGCTATCGACTTGGGTACGGCCAATACTTTGATTATTCACAACGGGAAGGTCGTGGTGGACGAGCCTTCCATCGTGGCGTTGGACGTACACACCGGTAAACTGGTGGCTATCGGTACGCAGGCCCGCCAGATGCACGAGAAGACCAATCCGAACATCAAGACGATCCGTCCGCTGAAGGACGGCGTGATCGCCGATTTCAACGCTACGGAGTTGATGCTGCGCGGCATGATCAAGAAAGTCAAGACTTCGGGCAATCTCTTCGCTCCCTCGATCCGCATGGTGATCTGCATTCCTTCCGGCTCGACCAATGTCGAGATCCGTGCCGTGCGGGATTCCGCCGAACATGCCGGGGGGCGTGAGGTCTATATGATTTACGAACCGATGGCTGCGGCGCTGGGTGCCGGTCTGGATGTCGAAGCACCGGAGGGCAACATGGTGATCGACATAGGCGGCGGTACTACCGAGATCGCCTGCATTTCGCTCGGCGGCATCGTTTGCTCCGAGTCGATCAATGTCGCGGGCGATGTCTTTACCAACGATATTCAGAGTTACGTGCGCCAGCAGCACAACATCCGTATCGGCGAACGCACGGCCGAGGCGATCAAGTGTTCGATCGGTGCGGCGCTCACCGAGCTGGACGAAGAGCCCGAGGATTACGTGGTGACGGGTCCTAATATGCTTACCGCCCTGCCGCAGACCGTGTCGCTCAGCTACGGTGAAATCGCCTATGCACTGGAGAAGTCGCTCGTCAAGCTGGATGCGGCGCTGATGAAGGTGCTCGAAACCATGCCGCCGGAGCTGTATGCCGACATCGTGAAGAACGGCATCTACCTGGCCGGCGGCGGTGCGCTTATCAAGGGGCTGGACAAGCGTCTGAATGCCAAGACGGGTATTCCGTTCCACGTGGCCGAGGATCCCTTGCGTGCTATTGCGCGCGGTACGGGTATCGCGCTGAAGAATATCAACCGTTTCTCGTTCCTGATGAAATAACGAAGCTGCGGAAGCTTTCCCGTGAGCCGTGTATAAACTGATCGAATTCCTGCGCAGAATCTACGTGGCGGTCTTGTTCGTCGTATTCGAAGCGATCGCCATCGGGTATTATGCGCACTCTTCGAATTATACGCAGGCCAAGCTGCTCACCCGCTCGAACCAGGTGGTTGGCGGGGTGAACGGCATCTTCGCAGACATTCGCTCCTATTTTACCCTGGGGCGCGAAAACGAACGCCTGCTGGAGCGTGTCGCCGTACTCGAGGAGGAGTTGGCTTTTTACCGGAGGTCGGCGGCCGATTCGGTGCGTACGGACCTGCTGCACGATATGGGAGAGAAGCCCTACGAGCTGACCGTCGCCCGGGTGATTTCCAATTCGATCAACAAGAACCGTAACTTCATCGTGCTGGACCGGGGCGAACGCGACGGCGTCGAGAAGGGGATGGGCGTGCTCTCTCCGGAAGGGGCCATGGTCGGCTACGTGGCCGCCAGTTCCGACCGTCATGCGGTGGCGGTGTCGATTCTCAATACGTCGTTCAATGCCAGCGGCAAGCTCGCCGGCGACGACTATTTCGGCTCGATCTACTGGGCGGGTGACGATCGCTACCACGTCCGCATGAAGGAATTGTCCAAATATGCCCGCGTTACGGAGGGGGAAGAGGTGGTTTCCTCCGGTTTTTCGCAGTATTTTCCGGCTGACGTGCTGATCGGCTATGTGGAGAGTTTTTCGCTGGCCGATACCCAGATGGCTTACGACGTGGTGATCCGGCTGGCGGTGGATGTGTCGCAACTGACGGATGTTATCCTGGTGCGCAACCGGGATATCGAAGATGTGCAGGAGCTCGAAGCCGAAGCCGAGCGGCAAAACAGAAGATAAATATGTACCGGACTGTTCCCTATATCGTCTTATTCCTTATTTTGGCCCTGTTGCAGATTTTTCTGTTCGACAACCTGTCGATCAGTATCTACCTCTGCCCTTTGGTCTATATCGGCTTCATTGTCCTGCTGCCGATCGACGCTCCGCCGGTTGCAGTGCTTTTTCTGGCTTTGTCGATGTCCGTTGCGATGGATTGGGCGATGGGGGCAGCGGGGATCAATACGATCGCTACGCTTCCGGTCGCTATGCTGCGCCGGCCGCTTCTGCAGTCTGTCTGCGGTAAGGAGGGGATTCGGGAGGGTGGTATTCCTTCTTCGATCCGGTTGGGGCAGGGCGGATTTCTGCGCTACCTGGCAGCGATGGTCGTGGTACACCACTTCCTGTTTTTCATGTTGGAGTCCCTGTCTTGGGCGCAGTTGTTCCATACGCTCGTCCGACTGGTCGTGAGCAGTGCTGTTACGGTGGGCTTCATCTGGCTGCTTGCGCGGCTGTTCACCACTAAACTGACGGTTCGGCTATGAGTTACGGTGGGGAAGGGGTTGCCCGGATGCGGGTGCTGCAGGTGGTCGTGCTGATCGTTTTCGGCGTAATCGCCGCGCGGCTTGCTTATATTCAGCTCATCGACAGCAAATATGAGGAGCTGGCCCGGGGCAATGCGTTGCGCTACGAAGTTCAGTATCCGTCCCGTGGCGAGGTGTTCGACCGCAACGGCGAATATCTGGTACAGAGTCGCGAGTGTTATGACTTGATGGTGATCTATCGCGAGATGGATCGGGAGGGGTTCGATACGACGCTTTTCTGTCAGGTTACGGGGCTTTCGCGCGAAGGGCTTGTGAGGGAGCTGGCCAATGCCCGTGTGCGTCCGCGTGCGCCCCGTATGGTGATGAACTATATGTCCAAGGAGGACAAACTTCGTTTCGACGAGTGTAACTTCGCCGGCTTCTATACCGTTTACCGGACTGCCCGGCAATACCCTCGTAAAGTAGGGGGAAACCTGCTGGGATATGTGGGGGAGGTCAATTCCGAAATGTTGCGGCGTTATCCTTCGTATCAGGCGGGCGAATACGTCGGAATCAGCGGCGTGGAGTCGGCCTACGAGCCGGAGCTGCGCGGTAAGAAGGGGGTGAAGATCTCCGAGGTGGATACGCACGGAGCGATCAAGGGTTCGTATATGGACGGTCGTTTCGATTCGCTGCCCGTACCCGGCAAGTCGATCGTCTGCACGATCGACGCGCGGTTGCAGCTCTTCGCCGAGGAGCTGATGGCCGGCAAAGTCGGGGCTGCCGTGGCGATCGAACCTTCGACGGGCGAGATTCTGATGATGGTTTCCTCGCCCACATACGATCCCGATGAACTGGTGGGACGGCAGCGGGGCAATCACTATATGGAGCTGCTCTATAACAAACGGCAGCCGCTGTTCAACCGTGCCGTAAGCGGCCGTTATCCGCCCGGTTCGACCTTCAAACTGGTTCAGGGCCTGATCGGGATGCAGGAGGGTGTGCTGACTCCTTCCATGCGTTATCCCTGTCACGAGGGTTATCAGGTCGGACGGCTCAAGATGAGGTGTCACGCCCATACGTCGCCTGCGGACCTGCGTTTTGCCATAGCGACTTCGTGCAACGCCTATTTCTGTTACGTATTCCGCGATATTCTCGAAAATCCCCGGTACGGAAGCGTCAAGGAGGGGTTCGACGTATGGAGGGAGTATGTCGAGAGTTTCGGCTTCGGCCGCAAGCTGGATTCGGATTTTCTGGGCGAGGGAAACGGCTATGTTCCCGACCGGAAGTTTTACGACAGGCGTTATCGGAAATCGTGGAACGCGCTGACGGTGCTGTCGCTCTCGATCGGTCAGGGGGAGCTGGAGTGTACGCCGCTGCAAATGGCTAACCTGGCGGCTATCGTCGCTAATCGCGGGTACTATTATATCCCGCACATCGTCCGTTCGGTAGAGGGGCGGGATTCGATGGACCGGCGGTTTTACGAGAAACATTATACGAAAGTCGATCCGAAATATTTCGAACCGATCGTGGAGGGTATGTGGCAGAGCGTGCACAAGGAGGGCGGAACCTCCCGGACGGCTTATCTGCCGGGTCTGGACGTGTGCGGCAAGACCGGTACGGCGCAGAATCCTCGAGGCAAGGATCATTCGACCTTCCTGTCGTTCGCTCCGAAGGACAATCCCCGCATCGCTATTTCGGTGTATGTCGAGAACGGCGGGTTCGGGGCTTCGGCCGCTTTGCCCATCGCCAGTCTGCTCGAAGAGTACTATTTGACCGACACCGTCACACGGCCCTGGCTGGTGGAGATGGTCAAGCAGAAAACGATTTATTACCCGGCCTATGGAAAATAACGGCATCGGTAAATTGTTCGAGGGCGTCGATCGCTGGACAGTGCTGATCTATGTGCTGATCGTGCTGGTCGGCTTCGTGGCTATCCTCTCCGCTTCGTACGAAGAGGGGGCGGAGAGCATTTTTTCCTTCTCGCATTTCTATATGAAACAGCTCGTCTGGATGGGAATATCGTTCGCCGTAGCGGTCGTCGTGTTGCTGGTCGATGCGAGCATCTATCACAAGTGGGCTTATCTGTTCTATGTCCTGGGATTGCTGACCCTGGTAGCCGCTCTGCTGTTCGGTCGTGAAGTGAACGGTGCGAAGGCCTGGTTCGAGATCGGGTCGGTCCGTATTCAGCCGGTGGAGTTCGCCAAAATCGCTACGGCGTTGGCGCTGGCCCGCGTGATGAGCTCCAGCTCGTTTTCGATCAACCGGGCGGGGGATCTTTTCAAGGTGGGATTGGTGATCTGTCTGCCGCTGTTGATTATCGTCATGCAGAACGATACAGGATCGGGTATCGTGCTCGTATCGCTGCTGTTCGTGTTGTACCGCGAAGGTTTGAACAAGTGGCTCTGTATTCCGGTGATCCTGATCGCCGTACTCTTTATTTTTTCGTTCCTCTTTACGCCGCTGACCCTGTTGGTGATGCTGATTCTGGTCTGTACGCTTTCCGAGGCGATGATGAACGGACAGTGGCGGTCCCGCATGGTTTATCTGGCTGCGCTGGCATTGGGCACGCTGCTTCTCTATTTCGGGATGCTGTTGGCGGCTCCCGGAGCGATGGATCTCTACCGCTGCCTGCTCGTGGTGACGCTGCTGTCGCTCATCTTTGTGGCGATTTATGCCTTCCGCGCCAATCTGCGCAATATTTTCATTACGATCGGACTGTTTCTGACGGCAATGCTTTTCGTTCCGACTACCGATTATATTTTCAATTCCATCCTCAAAGAGCATCAGCAGAACCGTATTTTAAGTTTCCTGGGGCTGGTCAGTGATCCCCTCGGTACGGATTATAACGTCAATCAGGCCAAGATCGCTATCGGTTCGGGCGGCTGGATCGGCAAAGGGTTCCTGCAAGGGACCCAGATCAAATACGGTTTCGTGCCGGAGAAACATACCGATTTCATTTTCTGTACCATCGGCGAGGAGTGGGGATTTCTGGGCGCTATGCTTCTGCTGACGCTCTTTTGCCTGTTGATATTCCGGTTGATGCGTATGGGCGAACGGCAGGAGGAGCCTTTCGGACGGATCTACTGTTACTGCGTTGCGGCATTCCTGCTTTTTCATCTGCTCGTTAATGTGGGGATGACCATCGGACTGATGCCGGTGATGGGAATTCCCCTGCCGTTGGTCAGCTACGGTGGTTCGTCGCTCATGGCTTTTACCATCATGTTGTTCATTGCGGTCCGGCTGGATGCCTCGACCCGGCAATATTCTTTTCGATAACATTCACAACCTTATTTATATATCCGACTGACTTTATGAAAGAACATCAACACAGAGGTTTGACTTCCGCCCAGGTGGAGGAGAGCCGCCGTCTGCATGGGGATAATCTCATCACGCCCCGCAAGGGGGATTCGGCCTGGAAACTGTTTGCCGAGAAGTTCCGCGATCCGATTATTCAGGTATTGCTGGTAGCGGCGCTGCTGTCGCTGGCGATGGCTTTTATCGATGGGGAGTTCCTGGAAACCATCGGAATTATCTGCGCCATCGTTTTGGCCACTTGTGTCGGCTTTTTCTTCGAATTGGACGCCATGCGGCGGTTCAAGCGGCTCAATCTGGTGAATGACGACATTCCGGTCAAGGTCGTCCGCGACGGGGAGATGACCGAGGTGCCCCGACGCGATGTGGTCGTGGGCGACCTGGTGTATGTCGAGAATGGCGAAACGGTCCCGGCGGACGGTAAGCTGGTGAAGGCCGTATCGCTCAAGATCAATGAATCGACGCTGACGGGCGAGCCTGAGGTGGACAAGACTACCGACGAATGCTTTTTCGATGCCGAGGCGACCTATCCTTCCGATGCGCTGTTGCGCGGTACGACCGTCGTGGACGGTTACGGCGAGATGATCGTCGAGGCTGTGGGCGACCGCACCGAAGCGGGGCGGGTAACCGAGCAGTCGTCCATAGCCAGCGAAGAGCCTACGCCGTTGTATAAGCAGCTGACGCGTCTTTCGAGGATGATCGGTAAGATCGGTATTGCAGTGTCGATTGCGATCTTCGTAGCGATGCTCGCCAAGGCATACCTGGGCGGCGAGCTTTCGACGGGCGATTGGGTCCAGACTTCCAAGGAGCTGCTGCGTATTTTTATGGTTTCGGTGGCTTTGATCGTGATGGCTGTTCCTGAGGGGCTGCCGATGAGTATCACGCTCTCGCTGGCGTTGTCGATGCGTCGGATGTTGAAGACGAATAACCTGGTGCGCAAGATGCACGCCTGCGAAACGATGGGGGCCGTTACGGTGATTTGTACCGATAAGACCGGTACGCTTACCCAGAACCGGATGCGGGTCGAGGAGATCATCCATTATGCGTCCATCGACGAACGGTTGCTGGCCGAGATCATCGCCGTCAATTCGACCGCTTTTCTCGATGCCGACGCAAATGTCATCGGCAATCCGACCGAAGGGGCCCTGCTGATCCGCCTGCGGGAAGAGGGATTCGACTATGCGGCTTTGCGCGAGGAGGCTCCGATCGTCGATCGTATGACGTTCACCACCGAACGCAAATATATGGCGACGATTATACAGAGCAAAACCACTGGAAAGCGTTTGATTTGCGTGAAGGGTGCTCCCGAAATCGTACGGGCGATGTGTATGCCGGATGGCAAGGACGCCCAGGTGAACGAACAGTTGCTGCTGTTTCAGGGACGTGCGATGCGTACGCTGGCGGTGGCGTATGCCGAAACGACGGCCGAACGATGCGAAGACGCGCTGCGGGATCCGCAGATGCTGTTCGTGGCCGTGGCGGCGATCGCCGATCCGGTGCGGGAAGATGTGCCGGCTGCCGTAGCCCGTTGTATGAAGGCCGGAATCGACATTAAGATCGTCACGGGCGATACTCCGGCCACGGCCCGTGAGATCGCACGCCGCATCGGTTTATGGCACGATGAAACCGACTCCTCACGGAACGAAATGACGGGCGTGGAGTTCGCGGCGATGAGCGACGAGGAGCTGCTCGAGCGGGTGCAGGCTCTGAAGATTATGTCCCGGGCGCGACCGCTCGACAAGCAGCGGCTCGTGCGTCTTTTGCAGCGCAAGGGCGAAATCGTGGCTGTAACGGGTGACGGTACGAACGATGCACCGGCGCTGAATTTCGCTAACGTGGGACTCTCGATGGGATCGGGTACGTCGGTGGCGAAGGATGCCAGCGACATCACGCTGCTCGACGATTCGTTTACGTCGATCGCATCGGCCGTGATGTGGGGGCGTTCGCTCTACCGCAATATCCAACGTTTCGTACTGTTTCAACTGACGATCAATTTCGCGGCGATCATCGTGGTTTTCGTAGGTTCGATTTTCGGGACCGAGATGCCGCTTACGGTAGTGCAGATTCTGTGGGTCAATATCATCATGGACACTTTCGCTGCGCTGGCGATGGCTTCCCTGCCGCCCAATCCGGCGGTGATGAACGAACCGCCGCGTCCCAAAGACGAGTTTATCATCACACCGGCCATGGCCCGGACGATCTTTACCTGCGGAACGATTTTCGTCGGCGTATTGCTCGGTATGCTGTTCTACTGGCGTGCTACGACCGGCGAGCTCAGTCTCGAACAACTGACCGTTTTCTTCTCTGTATTCGTCTTTCTGCAGTTCTGGAATATGTTCAACGCCAAAGGCTTCGAAGCGTGCCATTCGGTGCTGCACGATCTGCGGGGAAGCCGTACGTTCTTCTTGGTGCTGCTGTTGATCGCCGTCGGACAGGTATTGATCGTGGAATTCGGAGGTCCGGTGTTCCGTACTACGCCGCTCACGTGGGTACAATGGCTCGAAGTGATCGGCTATACCTCTCTGATCGCTATTCTGGGCGATGTCGTGCGGAGTATCCGCCGCCGCATCCGTCCCCGTCCCGGCTGTCGGTAAGCGGTGAGAACAGGTTTTTCCGATGCGGTCGGAATCTTGTATTTGGTAAATGAAGAAATTGCTGTTGCTGTGCCTTCTGCTGGGGGTGTCGATCGGCGCTTTCGCCCAGGTCGATACATTGAGTCCGATTACCCCCCCCCTCCGCCGCAGCCCGTTTGTCCGGGATATGGAGCGGATAACCTCTTCGCGTGCCTATCGAATAACCTATATCGGAGTTCCCCTTATTGTCGCAGGTTTGGTCGTGCAGGAGCGGGATCGGGGATTTCGTCATTTGAGGAACGATTATGTACCGTCTTTCCGTCTCCATTATGACGATTATCTGCAATATGCTCCCGCAGCGTTGATGCTGGGGCTGAAAATCGGAGGAGTCCGGGGGCGCAGTTCGTGGGGCCGGATGTTGGTGTCGGATGCCTTTTCCGTCGCGCTGATGGCCGGAGCGGTCAACTCTCTGAAATATACCTGCCGTATGCCCCGCCCCGACGGATCGAACAACAAGTCGTTTCCGTCGGGGCATACGGCTACGGCTTTTATGGCAGCTACGATGCTTCATAAGGAGTACGGGCCTCGCAGTCTCTGGTACAGTATCGCCGGCTATTCGATGGCTACGGTAACGGGTGTTTCGCGCATGCTCAACAATAAACATTGGTTCAGCGATGTATTAGTAGGTGCGGGGATCGGTATTCTTTCCGTAGAGCTGGGATACCTGTTCGCCGATTTGATTTTCAAGGAGAGGGGATTGACGGAATTCGAGCAGGATTTTGCTTTCGATCGGTATTGCCGGCCGTCGTTTCTCGGTATGGAAGTAAGTACGGATGTGGTGATAGGACGGTATCGTCCTGTTGCGGGAGTCGAAGGCGAGTTCAATGCAGGTGTGAACCTGGGCATCGAGGGGGCTTGGTTTATGAATCCTTATGTCGGTTTCGGAGGACGTACGGCCGTGTCGAGTGTGCCGATCAAGTTGAATGTTGCCGAATCTACGGATCGTTTGGACAGTTGGGCCGCAAGTGCCGGGGCCTATTTTTCATATCCGATTACGGCACGCTGGCGGACCGGTGGCAAGGTCTTGGCCGGGTATCAGTATTATGAATCCTTTTCCCTGAACGGATATACGCTGGGGAGTTGCGGAGGACCTGTTTTCGGAGTCGGCACGTCCATGACATTTCGCGCCAACTACAATTTCGACCTTCGATTTCAGACGACTTATTACCTGCAACCTCCGATGGTCCGCGAGAGTCGTCAGCACCTTAATACGCTGACTTTGGGTCTGTCGGCGAATATCGCTTTTTAGTACTTGTGCGGGTCCGAACCGCGATTCTTCGAAACGGATAAAATGAAAGAGGTGCGACCTTCGGCCGCACCTCTTTTCGTATAAAGGAACAGGATTACAATACACCCTGCTCGAGCATAGCCTGTGCGACTTTCATGAAGCCTGCGATGTTGGCGCCCTTCACGTAGTCGATGTGACCGTCCTTCTGCTTGCCGAACTTCACGCAAGCGTCGTGGATGCTTGCCATGATGAAGTGGAGTTTCTCGTCCACCTCTTTGCCCGACCAGGAGATGTGCATGCAGTTCTGCGTCATTTCGAGACCCGAAGTAGCTACACCGCCCGCATTGACAGCCTTGCCCGGTGCGAACAGGATACCTGCCTTCTGGAATGCGTGGATAGCTTCCGGCGTGCAACCCATGTTCGAAACCTCGGCGCAGCACCAAGTGCCGTTCTTCAGCAGTTCGGCAGCATCGTCGCCGTTCAGCTCGTTCTGGAATGCGCAGGGGAGTGCGATGTCGCACTTCACGCTCCAAGCCTTCTTGCCCGGAGTGAAGGTCGTACCTGCGAATTTCTCTGCGAACGGAGCCACGATATTGCGGTTCGAAGCGCGGAGCTCGAGCATATAGTCGATCATCTCCTCGTTCATACCGTTGGGGATCGTTACTACACCTGTCTCTTATACACATCTCCG
>ERZ1504756.289-NODE-289-length-12977-cov-7.425321_pt1 | contig 12977 bp, 10 predicted proteins | sample MGYA00572321_ERZ1504756 | MGnify/ENA primary metagenome ERZ1504756 (study PRJEB39906, sample SAMEA3182094) | gut metagenome | biome: human; feature: gut; material: Stool; isolation source: human stools | place: Canada | collected 2012-02-21 ...
TTCGCTATGCTTCGGTGTACCCGGTTACTGCTAAATCGGTATCCTGTCGGATACCAGCCGATATTGACGCCTTAAAGTAAACAGCATTGGGACGCACGGTCTGTGCGTCCGATAATCAGTTTGGGGGCCATGCAGGTCGGCGGACGCACAGACCGTGCGTCCCTACGTTTGTTAGTTTTATTATGCCGGCGAGGCTTAAATCGCGAGCTGCGGGAAGCGGCGGCGTACGTATTGGGCCACTATTTCAGCGATTGCTTCAGCGGGGAGGAGTGACGTGTCGAAACACAGGTCGTAGGAAGCGGCGTCGCCCCAATGCTTGTCGGTGTAGAAGTTATAATAAGCAGCGCGCAGTTTGTTGGTTTGCCGGCGCAGCTTGTCGGCCTTGGCGCGTGATGAAATGTCGCTGCGTGCCATGATGCGGTCGTTGCAGCATTCGGCGGGGGCATGGACGAAGATGTTGACGGTGAACGGATTGTCGCGGAGCACGTAGTCGGCCGAACGCCCTACGATGACACACGGGCCTGCGGCGGCGAGCTGGCGGATTACCTCCGACTGTGTCTCGTAGATGGAGTCGCCGGAGATGGAGGTGGGGTTCTGATACCATGACATGCTGTTGAAACCCATTGAGAATGAGATTGCTGAGCTGATGAATCGCGGGAAGCGTTCGTCGTTGTTTTCCACGAATTCCTGCGACAGGCCGGCATCGGAGGCGGCATGGCTGAGCAGTTCCTTGTCGTAGTATTTTATGCCGAGCAGGTCGGCTATCTTGCGTCCGAGTTCGCGTCCGCCGCTTCCGAACTGACGTCCGACGGTGATTACCAGATGGTTGGCACGGGGTATATTCTTTTCAACTTGATTGTCGCTCATGGTATCTTTCTGTTTTTTGCAACGAATTTAGGTAAAAAATATATTTATGTCAAGTCGTCGGCGAAAAATTTATCCGGATTTATTTAACTTTGCACTATCAGATGACTTTAAGCAATTACTTATGAAGCGTATAGCCATATTTGCATCGGGCAACGGCTCGAATGCGGAAAATATAATACGGTATTTTAATTCCCGCAATCTCGGGTGGGAGGTGGCGGTTGTGGTGTGCAACAGGCCTGATGCTTTTGTGCTCAAGCGTGCCGAGGCTCTCGGGGTGCCTGCCGTGGTTATGCCCAAGGCGGCAATCGGCAACCGGGAGGAGCTGCTCGGGGTAATGGACCGCTATGGCGTAGATGCTGTTGTGCTTGCCGGGTTTCTGTTGATGATACCGACGTTCCTGATAGCCCGTTATCCGGATCGTATCATCAATATCCACCCGTCGCTGCTGCCTAAATATGGCGGTAAAGGTATGTACGGACGCCATGTTCACGAGGCTGTCGTGGCTGCGGGCGAGCGCGAGAGCGGCATCACCATACATCTTGTCAACGAGGAGTGTGACGGAGGAAAGGTATTGTTCCGTGCTACGACGGAGGTGTCGCCCGACGACACTCCCGCGGATGTAGAAGCAAAAATCCATTCGCTTGAACGCCGCTATTATCCGGCTGTAGTAGCTGCGACGCTGGCGGGACGGAGTCTTGGGGGATTGCTTGACGGGGACTGATTGATGGCGTGCGCTACGGGGGCGAGACGCCCCCGCCCCTGTATTTGGCTTGTTGTCTTCGGACGGTGGTGAATTTTTGTGCTTTTTTGAGAAATATATGGGGAGAAAGTTGGTGGAATGGAAAAAAGGTTGTAATTTTGTGCCGGGTAAGTCCTATACGGCATGCTCCCCCTGAACTCCGCCAGGTCTTGATCGAAGCAACGGTAGGGTGGTTGTAGCGGCGCGATGTAGATAGCTTGCCCATTTTTTTTGACCATAACTCAACGGCCCGGGAAGTTTCCCGGGCCGTTGAGTTATGGCAATTAGCAATTAGAAATTAGCAATTAGAAATGAGGAATTAGTAATTGGCAATTATAAAAATTGCTCATTGCTAATTACTAATTACTCATTGCTCATGGGTGTGGGTGATTATTCCGCTTACGCGTCATCACTTGGCTTTTTTTGTTTTGGATGGTGGGGATGGGAAAGGGGCGGGATTATTCTATTGGTTGGGGAGGGTATGGTCGGTCGGGGTGTCGGCATGGGTGTCGGTGGTGGTGCGGGTGGAGGGGAGGGCTGCGGTGCGTTTGTTGTAGGCGCGGATGCCGACGCTCTCGAAGAATGAGGTTACCGCAAAGATTATCATCGAGATGCCTGTAAGGAGTACGACGGTGGTCTGGCTTTCGGGGCGACGGAGGGCGGGGAGGAAGAAGAGGACACAGGCGATAGCTATGAGGGCTGCGGGGAAGATGTAGGTCCACAGGTCGAATGCGACGGGACGCAGGCCGCGTGCCATCATGTAAAGATGGTAGATGCCTCCGATGAATATGAAAATTGCGAAGATGTAGATGAGCGGCGTGCGGAAGGTTTCGGGAGTGAAGCACATCATCGCGCCGAGCACTACGGCGGCGATTGAGACGGTCCATCCGGCAAAACGTGCCCATACCGACTGTGTGGGACGGTCGCGGCGGTCTTTTTCGTCGTATTTATCTTTTTTACCCTCGGAGAGGAGGAGTGAGAATATGTTGATTACGCCCGGAATGATGAAAGCGATGCCGGTGAAGAATACCAAGGCATGGAGGAAGTCGGGACGGCGGCATGCGGCGATGAAGAGTATGCCTATGCCGAGAATGATGAGGTTGATTATTGTAAATCCGCTTTGTTTCATGATTGTCGGGGTTTTAATAGTTGAAATTTATGGGATCGGGCGGGGTGGTAAGGTCGCTAAGGTCTTTAATGTAATTAATGTAATTAATGTTATTAATGTTATTAATGTTATTAAGGTCTTTAAGGACACTGACGACTTTGGGGGCTTTAGGGTGGGAGCCTTTGTGATTTTTAACGCGCGGGGAGCGTTTAGGTTCAATTTACTTAGACAATTCATAATTCACAATTCATAATTCACAATTCATAATTATTGCTATGTATTGCTCATTACTCATTGCTAATTACTAATTATGAGGGGGGCTATTGTGGGGTCATTTCACCGCAGATGGGGGTTGCCATTTCTTTTGATACGATTTTGGGGTCGTAGGATTTGGCGAGGAGGTGCATCAGTTTGGTTATGGCGGCTTCGGAGGTTATGTCGTAGCCGGATATGGCGCCTGCGGCGAGGAGGCGGTTGCCGGAGTAGTAGCGTTTGATGTGGACGCCTCCGGCCACGCATTGGGTGACGTTGACAATGATTTTGCCGCGGTCGACGGCTGCGCGTATGGCGTCGTAGAACCATTGCGTTGTCGGGGCGTTGCCGGCGCCGTAGGTGCGGAGCACGATTGCCTTGATGCCCGGGGTGGCGAGCTGATGGCGCAGGGAGGAGTCGGAGATGCCGGGGAAGAGGTCGATGAACATCACGGATGTGTCCATGGCGGTGTGTACCTCGAGGGGACGGCGTTCGGCGGGTCGACGGAGCACGTCGTGGTTGTAGTTTATGCCGAGGCCAATCTGGGCGAGCGGAGGGTAGTTGTAGCTCTTGAAGGCGTTGAAGTTGTCGGCGCTCTTTTTGGTGGCGCGGTTGCCTCGCCAGAGGTAGTTCTCGAACAGGATGGCTACCTCGCGTATCATGGGGCCGTTGTCGACGGGGTCGACGGCGGCGGCAATCTGCAGGGCGGTGATGAGGTTTTCCTCGCCGTCGGTGCGTACTTCGCCGATGGGGAGCTGCGAGCCGGTGATGATGACCGGTTTGTCGAGGTTGCGTAGCATGAAGGAGAGAGCTGAAGCGGTGTAGGCCATCGTGTCGGTGCCGTGGAGCACGACGAAGCCGTCGAATTCGTTGTAATGCTTCTCGATCTGCGAGGCGATGTCGGCCCAGTTGGAGGGCTTCATGTCGGAGGAGTCGATCGGGGGGTCGAACTGTATATGCTCGATGAAGTAGTCGAGCATCTTAATCTTCGGTACGTTGTCGATGAGATGATTGAAATCGAACGGGCGCAACGATTTTGTCGCGGCGTCTTCAATCATGCCGATAGTGCCGCCTGTGTAGAGAATTAAAATGCGTGGCTTCATGAGCAATTTTGAATTATTGGATTTTGAAAGATTAACCGGGATTAATCTTGATTTAACGAGATAATCAGGGAGGGTAGGACGAGTCGGACGAGTCGGACAGGTCAGACAGGTCGGAGGGGTCGGATACGCGGTTAAAAACCGCGTCTACTACCTTGGGTCAGCAGATTTTGGAGCCGGGGGCGAGGGTGTCGGCGGGCGAGATTACTGTCAGGGTGCCGTCGGGATTCTCGGCTGAGAGTATCATGCCTTGGGATTCAACGCCTTTGAGCTTGCGCGGAGGGAAGTTGGCTATGAAGCATACCTGCTTGCCTACGAGGTCCTCGGGCTTGTAGTATTTGGCTATGCCTGAGACGATGGTACGGGTGCCCATGCCGTCGTCGATGAGGAAGCGTAGGAGCTTGTCGGCTTTGGGTACGGCCTGACATTCGAGCACTTTGCCTACGCGGATGTCGAGTTTGAGGAATGTGTCGAAGTCGACGGGCGCGGCCTGCGGTTCGGGCTGCCATGCCTTGAGGCGGTTCTGCTCCTTGATGGCGGCGAGGCGGTCGAGCTGCGCCTGAATGACGTCGTCCTCGATTTTCTCGAAGAGGAGTTCGGGCTGCTGGAGCTGTGCGCCGGCGGGTACGAGGTCGAAGCAGCCGAGCATGTCCCATGAAATCTTGTCGCCGTTGAGCATGCGGAGAAGTTTCTCGCTCATGAATGGGAGGAACGGCTCGAAAGCGATGGCTATGTTGGCGCAGATCTGAATGGCTACGTTGAGTATGGTCTTGACGCGTTGGGGGTCGGTCTTGGCCACTTTCCACGGTTCGGTCTCCTGGAGGTAGCGGTTGCCGATACGGGCTATGTTCATCGCCTCCTTGAGCGCTTCGCGGAAGTGGAAGGTGTCGAGGGCGGCGGTAAGTGCTTCAACCGACTGACCGATTTCGGCTATGGCCGCGCGGTCGACGTCGGCGAGCTCGCCGGCCTGCGGGACGATGCCGTTGAAGTATTTGAAAGTGAGCACCATCGCGCGGTTGACGAAGTTGCCGAGGATGGCTACGAGCTCGGAGTTGTTGCGGGCCTGGAAGTCGCGCCAGGTGAAGTCGTTGTCCTTGGTCTCGGGGGCGTTGGCCGTGAGGACGTAGCGGAGCACGTCCTGCTTGCCGGGGAAGTCGCGGAGGTATTCGTGGAGCCAGATGGCCCAGTTGCGCGATGTGGATATTTTGTCGCCCTCGAGGTTGAGGAACTCGTTAGCGGGCACGTTGTCGGGAAGCTGGAAGTTGTCGCCGTAGGCCATCATCATGGCGGGGAACACGATGCAGTGGAACACGATGTTGTCCTTGCCGATGAAGTTGATGATGCGGGTGTCGGAATCCTTCCACCATTTTTCCCACGAGTCGGGCAGGAGCTCTATGGTGTTGGAAATGTAGCCGATGGGGGCGTCGAACCACACGTAGAGCACCTTGCCGTCGGCACCTTCGACGGGCACGGGTACGCCCCAGTCGAGGTCGCGGCTGACGGCGCGGGGCTGGAGGCCGAGGTCGAGCCATGACTTGCACTGGCCGTAGACGTTGGTCTTCCACTCCTTGTGGCCGTCGAGAATCCATTTTTCGAGGGCCGACTGCCACCGGTCGAGGGGAAGGTACCAGTGCTTGGTCTCGCGGAGCACGGGAGTATTGCCGGTGATGGCACTCTTGGGGTTGATGAGGTCAGTGGCGTTGAGCGATGTGCCGCACTTCTCGCACTGGTCGCCATAGGCGCCTTCGGCGTGGCAGTGGGGGCATTCGCCTGTGACGTAGCGGTCGGCGAGGAACTGGTTGGCCTTCTCGTCGAAGAGCTGCATCGATGTCTTCTCGACAAACTGCCCGTTCTCATAGAGGCGGCGGAAGAATTCCGAGGCCGTGCGGGAGTGAATGTCGGAAGTGGTGCGCGAATATATGTCGAAGGATATGCCGAGTTCGGCGAACGAGTCCTTGATGATTTTATGGTAACGGTCGACGATATCCTGAGGTGTCACGCCTTCGGCCTTGGCCTTGATGGTGATAGGCACACCGTGCTCGTCGCTGCCGCCTATCATGATGACGTCCTGACCTTTGAGGCGCAGGTAGCGGGCGTAGATGTCGGCGGGGACGTAGACCCCGGCGAGGTGGCCGATGTGGACGGGACCGTTGGCGTAGGGGAGAGCGGTGGTGATGAGGGTGCGTTTGAAATTTTTCATATTCAGGATATAATGGATAAGTAACTGTTTAAAATTATTTTATATTAACCGTTCTCATTATTTCAATATTCTGTCGGAGTCTTTTTCGCCGCTTTCCGTCTCGTCATCAGTCATGTAGCTCGCTACACTCCTTCTTCCTCACCGGAAATCGCCTGAAAAATTCTCTCGCCATAATATTAAAATAATTTTGAACAGTTACTTATTATTTTTTAGACTATCCGCAAAGGTATAAAAAATTTCAGTGAAGTGTATGATTTTGACGCATTTTTAGGCGTCGGGACGGGTAATTTTGCGGAAAATGAAATTACCGGAGATTATGAAATATAACAGCAAGGAGATGAAAGATAACAGCAAAGGGATTACAGTGTGGCCGCTTCCGATTGAGGGCGAGGTGAGTGATATGAGGGTTACAGCGCTCAGATGCAGCAATCTGCGCCGTAACCGCCGCGGAAAATATCTTGTGGCGGCGGGGCGTCCGGTCCGGAACGCGAAACTCACGACGCTGCCGCTGCTTACGTTGCACGGCGGCACGGAGGGGCGGATATGCATTGTCAGGGAGGGGAACAGGCTCAGGACGGTGTATCTCGACAGCGACAAGGCGGGGTATGACATCGGGGGAGTGACCGGAACGGTCAGGTGTGCCGTCGCGGTAAGCACAAAAAGCGTGGTCGTGATGACCGATGACGACAGGTATATGCTCGTGCAGGGCGCCGACGGGCGATGGAGCGTGCGCCGCGAGGCGGGATACCCGGTGCTGCGTTTCGAGGCGGCCGACGTGATGCGCCTGAGTGCCGACGCCGAGGAGCGTGAGCTGGCGGGAACATACGACACGCACTCCACAACGCTGTGCGATGCCGACGCCGACCGCCTGAGCAAGGACCTGCTGCGCTGCTACGCCGAGCTTGCCGACAAGACCACGCGCGGCGGAATGGAGCTGCAGCCGGTACTTGCACGCTATCGCCTGGAGGGGAGCGGGGGTGAGGTGCTGTACCGTTCGCCGGTGGTGGCAGTGGGGGCGCCGTCGGGGGTGCAGGGCGTCGACGAACTGCGATGCATGCTTAGCGACGACCGCCGTCAACGAGGACGCCTGAGGGTGAGCGCCGATGTGTACAAGCTGCGTCTGCGTCAGATGTCGGAGAGCGATATCGAGCCCGGGAGGGTGAAACGCTTAGTGGTGGAGACGTCGCTGCCGGTGCATCCGGCTGACGGCGCTGTGACGGCGGCGAACGCCCTTGAACGGTCGGGCACGAACGGCGTGGCGCTGCGCTGCTTTGTGCCCGGCGCATCGGTTACCATGGTGCCTGCCCGCGGGTATATGGCGCAACGGCTGCGCGGACTGGCCATGAAGGGCGACGCGGCGTTTCGCGAGGCCGCCGTGGTGCACAATCCCTTCGACAGCGGGTCGGCGCTTGATATCGAGGTGAGGGTGACACGGCGCGGCGTGCAGGGTGTAGATGGTGAGAATGCGGCCGTGGCGGCGGTGCTGGCGCGGAAAGCCGATGCCGCAGACCGGAGGGTGGCGCTGTGCATGGTGCCTAACCGGTTTACGGCGGAAAGCGGTTGCGTGGCGGGTGACAATGCCGTATGGGGCGGCATTACGGCCAAGGGGTTCAGAGGTTACCGCGCGGAGGAACTTGTATCGGAGGTCACGCCTGAGACGGAGACGCATCAGTGGCGTTGCGTTGTGGTGACGGAGATGGCGTCGGGCGTGAAGCGGGTGGCTACGTCGTGGGGCACGCAGTGCGCTCCGCTGCGGTTCTCGCCGGCGCTGTGCAGTCCACGCCCCGACGCCGTGAAGATGACGATACTGCTCGAGCGGGACGGCGCGGTGTACAGGGGGGAGTTTCCGCTGTCGCCCGACGAGAGCCGCCGCGCGGCATATTATTTCAGCCCCGACTGCCGTGGCATAGAGCTTGCGGCGACCGACGAGGCGTTCGCCTACATGGCCGACGGTGTGGAGAGCGAGACGATGCCGTCGGCGCTTATCGTGGCAAAACGCGGCAATCCCGCCGACGGTGTCGCGGTTGTGGAGGCCGGTTGCGGCAATGTGACGGCGATGCTGGCGGTCGACCGCCGCGGGAGTGCGTGGGAGTTCGGCCACCGTCGCATATATGCGATGACCGATGACGGTATATTCCTGCTCAGTATCGGCGCCGGAATATCCTCGTTGCGGTGCGACCGCCTCGACCGCCGGTGCGTGACGCACCGCGGGGCTGTTGCCGAGACCGACGATGACAAGTATCCCGCCGTATGCATCGCGTCGGGCGACCTGATAGGGCTGAGCCGCGGCAATATCACCACGCTTGAGACGGGGATTGCCGACATCGCGGCCGGCTGGGACAGGCGCGACAGGGAGTTATGGCTCGCCGGCGCCGACGGGCGCATACGCATAAAGGACAGCCTTGACGGCGGCTGGCGCGAGGCCGGCGGACTGAGCGCGACGGGATTCCATGACAGCGGGCGCGGATTGCTTGTCGACAGTGACCTCGGCATCAGGGATACGGCTGCGGGGGCATCGGAGATGGTGGAGTTTGCCTACCGGCTTAGATACGATATGCCGGCACTCGAATGGTATCGGGCCGGCATGAGGGTGTACAGGGCCGGAGCCGAGTTGCGTTCGCGCAATATCAACGGGGCGATGCGCGTGGTGTCGCGCACGATAGCGGATGAGGCGCGCGCGGAAAGTGCGATAGAGTTCCGCGGGGTGGTCAACAGTCCGCTGCTTATAGGGGCGTGCGCGATGCGCGACTCGGTGGTCGAGGTGGAAATCTCCGGAGAGATGGCTGCGGGAAGCCGGGTGGAGAGGGTGGTTTTGAATTTTGAATGTTGAATTTTGAATGTTGAATGGGTCAGACCGGTCGGACATGTCGGATCGGTCTGACCCATTCTTGTGTCGTTGGCGGGTCAGATGAGGCGGATGCCGGCGGCGGCAAGTTCCTGCACCTGGTCGTCGGGCCAGATCGAGGCCTGGACTTCACCTATGTGGGCTTTCTGGAGGATGAACATGCACAGGCGGCTTTGGCCTATGCCTCCGCCGATGGAGAGGGGGAGCTTGCCGTCGAGGAGGGCTTTGTGGAATTTGAGCTCGGCACGTTCGGGGCAGCCGGCTTTGTCGAGCTGGCAGCGGAGAGCCTTGGCGTCGACGCGGATACCCATCGACGAGATTTCAAACGGGCAGTCGAGCACGGTGTTCCATACCACGATGTCGCCGTTGAGCCCGGTGGAGCCTTCGCCGTTGTCGGTCGACCAGTCGTCGTAGTCGGGGGCGCGGCCGTCGTGGGGCTTCCCGTCGGCGAGGGTGTCGCCGATACCTATTATAAATACGGCGCCGTATTTCTTGGTTACTTCGTATTCACGCTGCTTGGGGGTGAGGTCGGGATACTGCTTCTGCAGGTCGGCGGCGTGGACGAAGGTTATCTCTTTGGGGAGCGTGGGGGTGATGTGGGGAAAGCGTTTGTAGATCATCTCCTCGGTGTCGAGCAGGGCCTGATAGATTTTCCTGACGATGTCCTTGAGGAAACCGAGGTTGCGGTCTGAAGCCTCGATGGTGCGTTCCCAGTCCCACTGGTCGACGTAGAGCGAATGGAGGTTGTCGAGGTCCTCGTCGGCGCGGATTGCGTTCATGTCGGTGTAGAGTCCGAAGCCCGGGGCGATGTCATAGTCGGCGAGCTTGGCGCGTTTCCATTTGGCAAGAGAGTGAACCACTTCGGCATGGCGGCCTCCGATAGCCTTGACGTCGAAGCCCACCGGTTTTTCGACGCCGTTGAGGTCGTCGTTGAGTCCGGTGCCCGAAAGGACGAAAAGGGGTGCGGTGACACGGCGCAGGTTGAGCGCTTCCGACAGCTTGTCCTGGAAGAACATCTTGATGTCCTTGATAGCGATTTCCGTTGTCTCGGGAAGCAATTTGAGCTTGTACTTCTTAGGGATGATGACAGCCATATTTGATATTTTTAAGATTTGATTGCAAAATGTAAATTGAATTGTTGCAAAGATAAGCATAATGCTTGGATTATGCAAATTATTTTTGCAAAATGATATGAGAAAAATAAGAATGGTGGCATGGTGGATGAGCGGTGGGCGGCGAGGCGGGGCGTGGGTGGCGGCTGCTCCGGGGAGCAGCCCTACACCGGAGGGCGCTATTTTAGCTACGATAGCTACTGTAGCTAAGATAGCTATTTTAGCTATTTAGCTATTGTAGCAGCGTAGCTGCCACGCTAATTTAGCTAAATTGTGCGGGACGGGTGCATTATTTGGGAATAATTATTATATTTGTGGAAATTAATCTATAAATCAACAATATGAAAACCAAAAGCATCATTCTTACACTTTTCGCATTTATTTTCGGGAAGGCCATCGCGCAGAATCCCGACCCGCGTGCATTAACAATCTATCAGGTAATGGTGGCGTCGTACCAGCACGACCCCGACGGCGCACCGGGCTACAACGCCATGTGGGGACCCGACGACGCCCGCAAGAACGGCAATCTGCGCGGCATCATCAATTCGCTCGACTCTATCAGATCGCTCGGGGCGAATGCCATCTGGATGACGCCGATATTTGACAGCTCCACGGCTTCCGGCGGCGAGAAACTCCAGGCCACCGGCTATTTCACCAACGATTACTTCAAAATCGACCCCCATTTCGGCACCGAAGCCGACTTCAAGGAACTTGTCGACAAGGCTCACAGCCTGGGCATGTACGTGATACTTGACGGCGTGTACGGCCACCACGGCGGCGTCACTACCCCTTCACCCTCGGGCCATACGCTCGAAACCGCGCAGGTCTACTCCGACCGCGGCGAGCAGGGGGGCACGGGCAATATCGCATATCCCGGTTCGCTCGACTATATCAAGGAGGTGGCCACATATTATATTGACCGTTACGGCGTCGACGGCTGGCGTCTCGACCAGGCCTACCAGGCGATGCAGGGTGGCCACAACTACTGGCTCGACATACGCGGCGCCGTCGAGGAGCTGACCGCCGCACGCAAGGCACGCGGCGAGAAGTGGGGCACGCTGGGCTACATGGTAGGCGAGGACTGGGGCGACGCCGATGTCATCAACAGCGGCGTATACCGCGACGGCGGACTGCGGAGTGCCTTCGACTTCGAGGGAAAGGCACGCATCTCCGGCCCGATGCAGGATGTCACCTCGGCCGGACTTGAAAACGGCTGGGCCGACATCATCACCACCCTCGCGCCACCCACATCGCGCGGCTATCTCAACGACAGCGTCATGCCCAACCTCTTCCTCTCCAACCACGACGGCTACCGCCTGGCCGACCATTTCGACCCCGCCGACCCGCAGTACTACGACAAGCTCAAGCTGCGCCACGGAATCCTTGCCGCCTACTCCGGCCCGATTACATTATATTATGGCGATGAGTTCGCCGACCGTTCGCTCGAGACGACCGGCGGCCAGCCCGACAACATAGCGCGCACCACCGGCCATCTGTCGCCCCGCAACGTCGCCGAGGCCGACCTGCGCGACTACGTGGCCGAGGCCATGAAATTCCGTGCCGCCAATCCGGCGATGTGGCGCGGCGAGGCATCGTTCGTGACGATGCGCGGCCACAACGGAGCCGATATCCTCGTGGTGACCAAACGCGATCCCGGGAGCGACAACAAGGTGGCCGTCATATTCTCCGACAAGCCGGTGACGCTGAAATTCCCGTCGGTGAAGAACCCGGTCAAGGTCAAGGCTCTCGTGCCGAGCTTCGTAGTACTCTGATGGCCCGCAACCTGCTGTCACGCTATATATGGCTCGTCGACACGATACGCCGCTACGGCACGATAACGCGCCGGCAGCTCGACGAGGCATGGAAGCGGTCGATATATTCCGACGGCTCGCCGTTGCCGCGCCGCACGTTCTACAACTACCGTGCCGCCATCGAGGAGCTTTTCAACATCACCATCACGTTCAATCCCGCCGACAACACCTACTCTATCGGTGACGACAGCCCCGCCGCCGAGGGCATCACCGACTGGCTGCTCAACTCGGCGGCGATGACCAACCTGCTGAGCGATTCGCGCGACGTGGCCGACAAGATATTCCTCGAGGAGGTGCCGTCGGCGCGCGAGTATCTTCCGCCGATGGTCAGCGCCCTCAGGGAGCACCGTACGGTGGTGATGGACTATCAGCCCTACACGCGCCGCACCCCCCACCGCGACATCGTGCTCCACCCCTATTTCCTCAAGATATTCCGCCAGCGGTGGTATGTCACCGGGTTGAATACCGCCGAGGATAAGATCAAGACCTACGCGCTCGACCGCATCGTGTCGATGCGTGTCACCGACGACAGCTACACCATACCCGGCTATTTCGACGCGTCGGCCTATTTCCGCGACAGCTACGGCATAGTGTTCAACCAGGGTGAGGTAAAGGAGGTGATACTGCGCGTCGACGCCCGTCAGGCAAAGTATTTCCGCGCGCTGCCGTTGCATCGGTCGCAGCAGGAGACCGTGTCAGACGGCTACTCGCTCTTCACCTACCGCATCAAGATTTCCGACGACTTCGTGCAGGAACTGCTGTCGTATGGCCCGTCGGTCACCGTAGTGCGCCCGCCCGAGCTGCGGGCCATGGTGACGGCATCGCTGCGCGCCTCGCTCGCAAACTATGATTAGTTAGATAGGGGCGGGGGCGTCCCGCCCCCGCGGCAGTTTGTCGGTGTAATATACGGGAGAATGCCGCGGATAATACCGCGGATATACCA
>ERZ1504756.290-NODE-290-length-12964-cov-4.715935_pt1 | contig 12964 bp, 8 predicted proteins | sample MGYA00572321_ERZ1504756 | MGnify/ENA primary metagenome ERZ1504756 (study PRJEB39906, sample SAMEA3182094) | gut metagenome | biome: human; feature: gut; material: Stool; isolation source: human stools | place: Canada | collected 2012-02-21 ...
CTCTATTCGTCGGCAGCGTCAGATGTGTATAAGAGACAGGAATGGTGTAGTGTCATTGGCCGGAAGAGAAGGTTTTACCATTGAAACAAAGAAAGGTGATTTTGTTTTCAAGCCTTATCTGTTGGTACAAACGAGTGCTAATTTCAATTGGTATGATGATGAAGGCTTGGATAAGGCTTATAACCAAGATAATATTGCCAATTCGGGTTTTTCCATTCCTTATGCCGTACTTGGCTTTACTGGCAAGGCTTTTGGAAAAGTAGCTTTCAATCTGTCCATCAATGCTGCTGCAAGTGGAGGAGCGCTGTTACAGCAGGCGTGGTTTGATGTACAGCTGAAAAAACAATTTGCGATTCGTGTCGGAAAGTTCAAGACTCCATTTTCGCATGCCTATCTGACAACTCTTGGCGAAACACTGCTTCCCCAGTTGCCGGTTTCTCTGACGTCTTCTGTAATTTTGCCTTATTCGTTGAATGCCGTGACGCCTAATATCGGTACGGGATTTGACCTGGGTGTTGAAATTCACGGTCTGGTGGCAGATAAGTTCGGTTATGAAGTCGGCTTGTTCAATGGAACCGGAGCTTCCGTGAATACAGCTTCAAAGACGATGAGTGATGACTGGCATATCCCTTCATTGCTGTATGCCGGACGTCTGACTTATATGCCCAAGGGGGTGATGCCTTCCACACAAGGTAATCCTAACCGTTTGAACGAGGATAAGATATTATTCGGTCTTTCGGGTTCTATCAATGTGGAGAGTGAAAATGAGAGTACCAATGATACCCGTGTGGGGTTGGAATTTGCCATGTTGAAGAACAAGCTCTATCTGGCGGCTGAAGCTTATTATATGAATGTAGGTTTCACCAAACGGCAAAAGATAAATGAATCGTATAGCTTTTTAGGCGGTTATGTGCAAGGTGGTTACTTTGTCGCTCCCCGCCTACAGCTTGCCGCACGCTACGATATCTTCAATCGTAACGGTACGGATGACGACGGTTTCCTGAATATGCCTGCTGTAGGTATGAATTACTTTTTCAGAGGATGCAACCTGAAATTGCAGGCAATGTATCAGTATGTAGCCCGTTGGGGACACGACACGCAGCTCGACCGTGATAATGATAATTTAGGTCTGGCCACTCACTCTGCCACGGTGATGCTTCAATATACATTCTAAATGAAGTCAGGAAAGGATTCGTCTATGAAAAAATACATTCTTTTCTTTTTTCTGCCCGTGCTTCTTATAGGTCTGCATGCATGCGATGAGGGGAGAATTTATGAGAATGCCGTAGTGGCCACGGGTGAAGGACGCACAGTGAAGATGACAGGCCGGATTAGTGGTGTGGATAAGTGGTCGGGCGACTATAGTGTGGTAGTGGCAGGATTTGATGATGAAAGCGATTATGCCATTGTTTCAAAGGTTGTTCCGGCATCCGAATCGGATAATGATGAAATCCAGTTGACAATGTCCGGCATAACGGATGAGGTGACAACTGTCGAGCTATGTGTAATCAATAAGTTGAGGAAGCGCATTGTCAGTTTGGTGGCAATGGAATGTACTGAAATCGCTGATACTATACTTATGGATGCAGGAACAGTTGATGCAAGTATGTACAATGCCATTCAACAAAAAATATTCAATGCCACTTGTACGGCTTGCCATGGTCTTAGCACCACTCCGGGTGGTGGCTTGAATCTGCTGGAAGGACATAGCCATGCTGATCTGGTCAACCGGGCTTCAACGACGGTGGACGGTAAAATGAGGGTTATGCCCGGCAATGCGTCAGAAAGTGTCTTGCATCTCATATTGGGTACGGACATCAGCTCGGATTGGCGTATAGACCATTCTCAGATGATAACCTCATCTGATATGCAGTCTTTGATTGGCAACTGGATTGACGATGGTGCACAGCCGTAATAATGATGGGCCTTACTGGTAATACCGGTACTTTTTTGAACAACAACGACTAATTGATATTTAATATGAAAAATAAACAACAACAAACTAATCAATTGGAGAATACCTTAACCGAAATCTTTAAATATGAGGTAGAAGCGGGTGTTTCGGAATATCATGTAATGATTCATGCCACCAGACCGGAAGCGACTTATGAAGAACAGCTGAATGCGGTGGTCGACACTTACTGCCAACTACGTGAAAGTGAGCTACAAGGTGCTGTTGCCATCTTTAAACGCTACTTTCTAAGTGACGCCGCCAATCAGGCAGATATGCTACTGGCGCTTTCGGCAGAATGTTCGGATTGTGCACTCTCCGTGGTAGAGCAGCCGCCGTTGAACGGTACAAAGATTGCACTGTGGGTCTATCTGCAGAAAGGTGTGGAAACACAGGTACTTCATAACGGATTGTTCGAAGTGAGACATGGCGCCTACCGTCACCTTTGGGGAGGCGGCTCTTTCAATCGTGCCGCCAATTCGGAATACCAGACCCGTCTGCTGTTGAATGACTATGTGATGCAGCTGATGGAACAGGGCTGCAAGCTGGCTGATAATTGCATACGTACCTGGTTCTTTGTACAGAACGTGGATGTGAATTATACCGGAGTGGTGAAGGCGCGTAATGAGGTGTTTGTTACCCAGGACTTGACGGAGAAGACTCATTATATTTCCAGTACCGGTATCGGTGGCCGTCATGCCGACCCAAAAGTGACGGTTCAGATGGATACTTATGCTGTAGATGGTTTGAAATCTGAACAAATTCACTACCTTTACGCACCGACACATCTGAATCCCACATACGAATACGGTGTGAGTTTCGAGCGAGGTACGTATGTGGATTATGGCGACCGTCGCCAGGTGTTTATTTCGGGTACTGCGAGCATCAATAATAAAGGTGAGGTGGTATATCCCGGGGACATTCGCAAGCAGACGGAACGTATGTGGGAGAATGTGGAGGCTTTGTTGAAAGAGGCTGGCTGTACGTTTGATGATTTAGGACAGATGATTGTTTATCTGCGGGATGTTGCTGACTATACCGTGGTCAAAGGAATGTATGACGAGCGTTTTCCGGATACTCCGAGAGTGTTTGTATATGCTCCCGTATGTCGTCCGGGTTGGCTGATAGAGATGGAATGTATGGGAGTCAAGTCTTTAGAAAACAAGGAGTTTGCTCCATATTGATTTTTTACTTTTAATTGATAGCTCTTAATTGAAAAAGTTTCTCATAGCTGTTTATGGTTGTTTGCTGCTCTTACTTGCTGCAACTACGTTTGTAGAGCAGACATACAGTACGGATTTTGTAGAAAAGCATGTTTATCATACGATTTGGTTCTGTTGTTTGTGGGGAGCCCTTGCTGCGATGACTGTTGTTGTGCTTGTAAGACAGCGGTTGTGGCGGCGTCTCCCGACGTTGTTGTTGCATGGCTCCTTCCTCGTGATTTTGGCGGGAGCCATGACTACGTTTCTTTGTGGCCGAAAAGGATATGTGCATCTTACTGTCGGCAGTGAGGTGAACTGCTTTTTGGAACAAGACGGCAGGCAGGTTGTAGAGTTACCGTTCACCTTACGTCTGGACAGTTTCCGGATTGAGTACTATCCGGGTACGGATGCTCCTGCAGATCATATCAGCTATATTCACGGTGAGACGCCCGTCTCCATGAACCGTATTCTTTCACGGCAGGGGTTTCGCTTTTATCAGTCTTCCTTTGATGAGGATATGCAGGGGAGCTGGCTGACAGTGAATTATGACCCGTGGGGGATAGGGATTACCTATAGTGGATACCTCTTGTTAGGTGTCTCCATGCTCTGGATGCTGGTCAGCCGGGGCGGAGAGTTCCGCAGGCTGCTGAGGCATCCGTTGTTGAAGAAGGGAGGAATGTTTGTTCTATTGTTGCTGTGTCTGGGAAGTGGGGTACATGCGCAGAAGAGAAGCCTTCCGGCACTGGCACGCAAGCAGGCGGATAGTCTTGCCCGTAAGCAGGTGATTTATAATGACCGTGTGGTTCCTTTCAATACCCTTGCGCGCGATTTTGTACTGAAACTGACGGGAAAATCGTCTTATGGAGGCATGACGCCGGAGCAGGTGATTGGCGGATGGCTTCTGCGTCCGGAGGTTTGGCAGAATGAGCCGATGATTTATATCAAAAACGAGGCACTCCGTCGCCTGCTTCATTTGGAGACACCCTATGCATGTCTGGCTGATTTGTTCGACGGTGAGAAGTATCGCTTGCAGAAGTTCTGGAAGGGGAAGCAAGACCATCATCAGAAAATGACTTCTCTGGAAAAGGCCATTGTAGAGGCGGATGAAAAGGTGGGACTGATTTTGATGCTCCAAAATGGTACATTGATTCGTCCTTTGCCGGAAGACGGGAGTGTGGAGCCTGTTTCCGATACTAAAATACAAGCCGAATTGCTGTATAACCGTATTCCTTTCAGCAAATTGCTGTTCATGTTCAACCTTACGGTGGGGATGCTGGCTTTCTTCCGTCTGCTGTATCGCGGCCTGCGCCGTTCGTCGGCATTGTCAGACTCTTCCGGTAGGATTGTAGCGCTCTCTTTCTCTTCGCGTTTGGCAGATACTTTTTTCCCGTTTTCTCTTTATGCGGCGTTTCTCTTTCAGCTCTTCGGGTATGGTCTGAGGTGGTACATCGGCGGGCGTATCCCGTTGGGTAATGGATACGAAACGATGCAGTTCATGGCATTGTGTGCGCTGTTCCTGGCTTGTCTGTTTCGGCGGCGCTTCCCGTTTATGGTGCCTTTCGGTTTTTTGCTGTCCGGTTTTGCCTTACTGGTGTCCTATTTGGGACAGATGAATCCCCAAATCACTCCCTTGATGCCCGTGCTCGTTTCTCCGTGGCTCAGTACGCATGTGTCGTTGATAATGATGTCTTATGCTTTGTTTGCCTTTATGATGCTGAACGGCATACTGGCATTGTGTCTTCGCCGTTCAGCCCGGATGTTGATGCTGCTCAGCCGATTGCTGCTTTATCCCGCCGTTTTCTTTTTGGGAGCCGGCATTTTTCTGGGTGCGGTTTGGGCCAATGCTTCTTGGGGGCGTTATTGGGCTTGGGACCCGAAGGAAGTATGGGCGCTGATTACCTTTATGGTTTATGGAGCGGCGTTCCATGCGCGCAGCCTGCGCATTTTCCGCAGTCCGTTATTCTTCCATATCTATATGATTGTTGCCTTTCTGACAGTCCTGATGACCTATTTCGGGGTGAACTACATCCTTGGAGGAATGCACAGCTATGCCAATGCCTGATTTGTGGGTGGTTCTACCTATTTATGATGACAGACTTGTTTTATTATACCTAATTTAAGTGATTGCGTACTGTCTGCCGATGCCTTATCTTTGCAACATCAGATTTGAATGAATTAGTTAGTCATAATTACGTAACCACTTTTATGAAGATAAAAGGATCCCCGCTTCCCGATGTGATATCGTGAAGCGGGGATTTGTGTATGGCGTGACGGATACTGTGGGTAAGGTTGGATAAGGATACTTGTGGGGCATAAAGAGTCATAGGATGGGGAGGGATGACATAGGGGATGAGCTTTGTCTTCAAGCACAAGATAAACCTTAATCAATAGGCAGAGGGCTTTTCCCGTATGGAGGAGCATACTTTTGCAAGGGATTCATCCGGTTTTTCCCTATAGGCCGCAGCGGGTAGGGAAACGGTTGCCGGAAGAATCTTATAGAGAGTCCTTGATGTCGCTCAATTCTACCAGCTTGTTGACAATAGCGTAGATGGTGAGCCCTGCCGGAGAATGTATCTGCAGTTTGCGTGCAATGTTACGGCGATGGGTAATGACGGTATGGATGGAGAGGTAGAGTTTGTCGGCGATGGCTTTGTTGGTCATGCCCTTCACAACGCAGGTGATGATTTCCTTTTCGCGCTGGCTCAGGGTTTCTTGTTCGCTGTCTTTTTCCTCTTCCTCCTCGGTGTGTAGCAAGTGGTTGATTTTGGAGGCGATGACATCTACGTCATCGCACATGGCGAAGTTCTCGTCATATTCCTTCAATATGTTGTTGTCGATGACGGAGCATACCATAGCAATGTACTTGATACCGGATTTTCCGTGTTCTGCCTTGAAGGCGGGCAGGTCGAACCAGCCACCGAAAGTGGGGTTGATGATGATAATGTCTGCCGGATGCATGTGAATGTAGTTCTGCAGCGATTCCGGAGAAGAAACCTCAATAGGGTGTGCATTCAAGTTGGGAATACGCTTCAAAACAGCCGTCAGGCCACTCCGGATGATGACCGAAGTTTCTGCAATGACAATCTTCAAAGAAGTATTATTGTTCATTTTTCAGTTTCCTTTCTATTTGCGCTACGGCGGGAACAAACATATAATCTTCTACCTGGCAGTGGGTGGCAAGGTCTTGTTCGCAGTTGAATATATCGAACAAGACCGCATTCAGGAGATTGTTGTTCTCCTTTTCCGGGTAGTATTTGATGATGATGTTCTTCAGCTCTTTCAGTTTGGTATCTATCTGATTATGTTTGCTGGCAAAAGTGGCAATGTTGTATTCATCCGATAGGTTGCCTTGGAGTAATTGCTCTACATAGGTGAATACGGCCTGGTTTTCATATTCCATGTGGCGGCGTACCTCCTTGGCATATTCATCGAAGAACTTCAGGATGAGGTAGGCTACATCGTTTGTACTGGAACAATCGATGGCTTCGATGAGTTTGCGGCGGATGGCCGGCAGGTTGAAGTCGAGGAAATATGTGTGGGCACGCTTCAGATAATCCATAAGGGCGGGAATGGAAAAATCACTTTCATTGCCGCTGTAAGAGTATTGTTCTTCGCTGATAAAGTTGGCTACGGCGAGGAATGTAGGGCAATCGACGCCTTGTGCTTCGCAGACGTCCTTCACGCTCTTGTCTCCGAATCCTAATGACAGTCCGAAGCGGCTCATCACCATTAATAAGGAGTAATTGTCACAGATGAGGTCGCTCATCTTGTCCGTGGAGCGGTACTTATGTTGCTCATTCATTGTATGTTATTGTTTTTAATTCTCTGATTCGTGCGCAAAGTAACGGCTTTTATCCGAGAACTGCAATCACTATTAGTAGGTATTTTGCTTGTCGGGAGACGGTTGGAGACTGGTGTTTGCCGAATAAACTAAAAGCTTTAGTTTTATTTAACGAGAGAAATTAGTTTTTGAACTAAATAATTTAGTTATTTGCGGAAAACAAAGAATGTTATGAAAGGATTGACTGCAAAAGAAGAAGAAATCATGGGCTTTTTCTGGGAAAAGGGACCCTTGTTTGTGAAGGAAATGCTGGCATTCTATGAAGAGCCGAAACCACATTTCAATACTTTGTCCACCATTGTGAGAGGATTGGAGGATAAGGGATTCCTGAGCCATCATACGTACGGCAACACGTATCAGTATTATGCGGTGGTCAGCGAGGAGGATTTCCGCAAGCGGACACTGAAGAACGTTATCAGCAAATATTTCAATAATTCCTATCTCAGCGCAGTGTCGTCTCTGGTGAAGGAAGAGGATATATCCCTGGAAGAACTGAAGCAGTTGATACAAGACGTGGAAAAGGGAAGGGACTGAGATTGTTGAGGCTCTAATAACTCTGGCTTATGAAAAACATCGGATTGGTTTGTTTGCTGCTGGTAAGTATTTGCTGCGGATTGCAGGCAAAGAAAATCGTAAAGGTACCCTATTTCATGGCATGCAATACGCGTAGCATTGAAGTGGAGCAAGTGACGCTTGGAAAAGATACGACCTGGCTGGCGGTGAGGCTTTATGGCATGCAGGGCGATAGGGTCAGGATTGATTCGACAGCTGTGTTGCGGGCATCCGGAAAGGATTACGGATATTTGGGAAATACCGGTTTTGCCAGGGATGAATGGACGCATATTCCCGCTTCCGGTGAAATGACTGCTGTTTTGAAGTTTAGTCCGCTTCCGATGGATACTGAGAGCTTTGATTTTGTAGAGACACCGGACAGTGATGAAGGATGGGTAATTTATGGTATACAGCTCAACGGAGAGAAACCTCGGGTGGATATTCCCGAACGTTTGCGGAATAAGAAACCGGATGAGGTTTTGCCATTGCCCGGACCGGAATTGAATATGGGAAAGACTGTCATAAAGGGGCAGATATTGGGGTATAAACCGGAGTATGGAGTGACGTTACGCTACTATGACTCGCCTTGGTTCTTCATGTATTTCACCGGTAAGGACTTGAAGATAGCGGAGGATGGCACGTTCCGTTATGAGACAGAGGTGCTGTTGCCGAGCGGTGCTACGCTGTGGATATCCCGTTCGAAAATAGAATTGTTTCTCGTTCCGGGTGGAGAACTGGATGTCACAATCAATCTGCCTGAAATATTCTATTCGCAAAGCCGTCTTTTAAGCCGGAAAAGGGATGGTGTAACGGACAACTGTGTTTGGTTTGAAGGAGACTATGCCGGTCTGAATACCGAGTTGCTGCGGTTCGGTGAAATGAAAAGCTTATCGGGAGCTGATGATTTTTATGCAGATATTTGTGGGATGACTCCGCAGGCATATAAAAAGTATCTGTTCAGGCATTATGAAGATATGCAAAAGAAACTTGTAAAAAACAAGGATATGAGCCAGGCTTGCCGTACTTATATCCGGGCAAATCTGGATATGAATCTGTTCAGCCTTATCTATAATTACAAGAGTAACCTTAGTTATGCCCCGATGCTTTCGGGCAGGAAGGGGGTGAAAAGGGCGGACATGACGGTGGACAGTACCTCATACTTCAAGGAAATACTGCAACTGGATATTCTGCATACCCCCGAACAGAAATATTACAATTATTATACGGACTTTGTGAAGACCGCTACCGGAAATTTCCGGGATAAGTTTGTGCAAGACCCTCTTTGGCCGGACATGCTTCTTGCCGGGCGTGCTTCCCGTAATCTGAGCAAGTACATGCCTTTGACTGAGGAAGAGCGTCGGACGGTGGACAGCATCGCTTCTCCCGACCTCAGGCAATTGTTCCTGATGAGAAACGGGAGGATTGAAGCCGAACTGAAATCAGAGCTGGAAGCTACTAAGGGAAAGACCGGATATAAGATTGTTGAGGTGGAAAAGGAGGTAGCGGCAGACAGTTTGTTGCAGGTCATTACTCGTCCTTATCGTGGCAAGATGGTACTGGTGGATATGTGGAACACCTGGTGTGGTCCTTGTATGCGGGCCATGAAAAGCCTGAAACCGTTGAAAGAGGAGCTGAAAGAGGTGGTTTATCTATATATTGTCGACGAAACATCTCCTGAAGGAAAATGGAAAGTAATGATACCGGATATACCCGGTATTCACTGTCGCATTAGCAATGAGCAAAGTACGGCATTGGCAAAGCTGTACGAATATCCGGGTATCCCGACCTATTTCGTCGTGAACCGTGAAGGAGATATTTCCTACAAAGCAACCGGATTTCCCGGAGTGGAGATGCTACGGAATGAACTGACCAAGTAACTGTAAATAGTAAATCGTAAATCCCTAAATAGTAAATAATTCCATGGGTCTGTTTTTTGTTTATATACTCAAATCTTCTGTTTGCCTGGCGATATTCTATTTGTTTTATCGCTTGTTGCTGGCACGCGAGACGTTTCATCGTTTCAACCGTTTTTCATTGTTGGGCATTTTGCTGTTGTCCTGCCTATTGCCTTTGGTAGAGGTAAGTGTGAAGCAGGAGACGGAAGTGCACCAGACGATGCTGACATTGGAGCAGTTGCTGATGATGGCAGATGCAGTGAATGCCACTGAGGCCGGAGCAAGGGCTGAAACGGCAACAGTCACCTGGATACAAGTGGCGCTGCTTGTCTATCTGGCAGGAATCGTTTTCTTTGCCTTCCGCAACGTATATTCGTTGGTACGGTTACTGATGTTGCTGAAATCGGGTAAAAAAGAGGATATTGGCAGCTACTTACCGGGCAGGAAAGAGCGCGTTACTTTGATTGTACACAACTGTGACATCGCTCCGTTCAGTTGGATGGGATATATTGTCATTTCACGGAAAGACTTGGAGGAGAACGGACGGGAAATCCTTATCCACGAGCTTGCCCATATCCATAACCGCCATTCCTGGGACTTGCTGGTGGCTGATGTCTGCATTTTCTTTCAGTGGTTCAATCCGGCATCATGGCTCCTGAAGCAGGAATTGCAGAATATCCATGAGTTTGAAGCGGATGAAACGGTGATAAAGGAGGGTGTGGATGCAAAACAGTATCAACTATTATTAATAAAAAAAGCTGTCGGCACAAGGCTCTACTCTATGGCCAACAGCTTTAATCACAGTAAACTTAAAAAACGTATCACTATGATGTTAAAAGAAAAATCAAGCCCGTGGGCACGTTTGAAGTATCTTTATGTACTTCCGGTAGCTGCCATTGCAGTGACAGCTTTTGCCCGTCCCGAAGTCTCCGATAAAGTGGAGAAGATTTCAAGCGTCAAAGTTAACGATTTGGCTGCAATTGTAGAAACAAAAGTGGCGGAAAGTGCAGGTGACACTACGAAGCCTGCCGATGTGAAGTATGTACCGGCGGAAGTCCGCAAGCGGTTGAAGGGAACTCTGGTCTTCGAGGTGGCAGAGGAGATGCCGGAATTTCCCGGCGGCGGAATGAGTGCTTTCATGGATTATATCAAGACGAATATGCGTTATCCGGCATCTGCCAAAGAGAACGGTACGCAGGGACGGGTCACTGTCCAGTTTGTGGTGGATGAAGATGGAAGCATCAAGGACTCCAAGGTGCTCCGTTCTGTGGATAAGGATATGGATGCCGAGGCGCTGCGATTGATAAACACTATGCCGAAGTGGAAGCCGGGGAGACAGAAGGGGCAGCCGGTGGCTGTGAAATTTACGGTGCCGGTGATGTTCAGGCTGGACGACGACAAACTTGAAAAAACTTCTTCTGCCAATGGTATTACAGTTGAAGGATATGCAGGTAATGGGAAAGAGCCATTGTATATTGTGGATGGAAAAGAGGTGACGCCATCTGTCATGAGTGCATTGAATCCTGATAAGATAGAACGTGTAACGGTTTTGAAAGATAAATCTGCCACGGATTTATATGGAGAAGAGGGACAGAATGGCGTTGTTCTGATAACCCTGAAACAAGGAACTCCGGGTATGGTTATCCGCCGGGGTAATGAGGTGGCAGAGAATGCTAAAGTACAGCATAAGAGTAGTCTTGATTTAATAAAGACTGTCTATATTGATGGAGAAAAGGTTGACTTGGGTACTAAAACTATCGATGATTTAATACCTGCCGAGAATATTGAGGGTATTGAGGTGAAGAAAGAGGCAGGTGGAAAAGGTGAGATTTACATCACTACTAAAAAAACTAAAGCTGTAGAAAAGACCATTGCCAAAGGCAATATGAAAGTGGAAGGCAAAGTGGTGGATGAGCAGGGTGAGCCTGTTATCGGTGCGGCTGTTCTGATAGAAGGTACCACTACGGGAAGCGTTACCGATGTCAATGGCAATTTTGTCCTTTCTGTACCTTCTAAGGATGCTGTATTGGTTGTTTCGTATATAGGTATGGCTACCGGCAAAGTGAAGGTGCAGCCCAAGCTTACGATTACGCTGAAAAGTGAATAGTCTCTAACAATTATGATAAGGAAAATTCTCTCTTTGTTTCTGATTCTGGTAGCTGTGGGGGCAGGGCTTTGCTCTGCCCAGACAGCCGGTAAGAAATATTATTTGGTGGGCGGGCTTTTCTTCGAAGGCATGCCGCCTGGTGTGGGTTCGGACAACGTGGCGGCTTTCATAATACATGAGGACGGCGCGAGACACGAGGTTACGGAACTCCGCTTGCGCAAGGGCATTGTGCTGTCTGAGGAGGTGAGAGAATATGCTACTCCTGCCGACGAGGTGCCTGGTGCGGAAGCTTTCTTGATGAGTTACCGTGGAGGAACGGGGAAGAAGTTGCCGATAGGCGGTGCCGTACAGACTTTGAAGAAGGAAGAATGGATAGGAAAGGCTTTTCCGGAATTCAAAGTGAAAGACATAGAAGGACAGGAGTGGAGCAAGGCCGATGTGACGGGACGTCCTATGGTCTTGAACTTCTGGTATACCGGCTGTGGTCCTTGTATCCGTGAAATGCCGGAGCTGAACAAATGGATAGAAGTCTATCCTGATGTAACCTATCTTGCTACGACTTTTGACAGTGCTGCACAAATAAAGAAAATTGTAGAGAGCCGTCCTTTCCTCTTTACCCAGATAGCCGATGACTTGTTTTTCTTCGAGACCTTTCATGTGAGTGGTATGCCGGTCACTATACTGGTGGATAAGAAAGGCATTATCCGTCATATAGAACAAGGTACTGGAACTGCGAAACTTCGGTATATGCAGGATAAGTTGCAGAAACTTGTCAGCGAATAATTCTTTCCTGATGAATAGGGGATAAGGATTTCAGAGGATTTCTTTTGCCCTTTCACAGATTATCATACCTTTGCGAATATAAATCTAAGGAAGGCAAGGTTATGATAAAACATCTTTTTTTAATATGGGGACTGCTTGCGGCACTCACTGCTGAGCCGGTTCTGGCTTGTACATCTGCCGTCGTTTCTGGAAAGGTTACTCCTGACGGCCGTCCGTTGCTATGGAAAAACCGTGATACGGACTATCTGCGAAATCATGTTGCTTATATAAAAGGGGAGAAGTATAACTTCATTGCCGATGTGAATAGTGCTAACTTTCCTGCCTTGAAAGAGGCATGGATGGGTACAAACTCCGTTGGTTTTGCCTTGATGAACACCCAATCCTACAATCTGGTGGAAGTGAAAGATGGGGAAGAACGGGGGGCAGTCAACGGGAGGATTATCTACCGTGCCTTGGAGGTTTGTGCCACGGTGGAGGATTTCTGCCATTTCCTCGATACCATTTCCAAGCCCAGCTTGATAGAGGCCAATTTTGGCGTAATCGACGCTCAAGGCGCTGCCGCCATGTTTGAGGTGGATTATTATAAATATACGATGTATGATGCCAATAATCCCAAAGATGCTCCTTACGGCT
>ERZ1504756.301-NODE-301-length-12623-cov-5.746897_pt1 | contig 12623 bp, 10 predicted proteins | sample MGYA00572321_ERZ1504756 | MGnify/ENA primary metagenome ERZ1504756 (study PRJEB39906, sample SAMEA3182094) | gut metagenome | biome: human; feature: gut; material: Stool; isolation source: human stools | place: Canada | collected 2012-02-21 ...
CCGAACCGGAACCTGAAAAGGTTTTCGATATGGTAGAGCAGATGCCCCAGTTCCCCGGTGGTCAGGCCGAGATGATGCAGTTCATCAGCAAGAATATGAAGTATCCGACCATTGCCCAGGAAAACGGTACGCAAGGGCGTGTAACCTGCCAGTTTGTGGTAGGTGCCGACGGCAAGGTGCGTGATGTGAAAGTGCTGAGAGGTGTAGACCCCTATCTGGATAAAGAAGCTGTCCGTGTGATTATGTCCATGCCCAAATGGATTCCCGGTAAGCAGAATGGTAAGGCCGTATCGGTGAAATATACGATACCGGTGATGTTTAGATTACAATAAGTGTGTGTGTTATGAAAACGGTGAAACAACTTCAGCTTTCAGGCTTACTGGTGCTGCTGACTCTGCTGTCGGCCTGCCAAAGCAAGCCCAAGGACGGACAAACGGATACGTATACCTCCGGTGTGATTGCAATTGCTGCGGACGAAAGTTTCCAGCCTATTGTGCAGGAAGAAATTGACGTGTTCGAAGGACTGTTCCCCTTGGCAGGAATTGTGCCCCGTTATGTGACGGAAGTCGATGCCGTCAACCTCTTGCTCAAGGACAGTCTGCGGTTGGCAATAACCAGTCGCAGACTGACTCCCGAAGAGATGAATTCCTTCAATAGCCGGAAGTTTTTTCCGCAGGAGATAAAGATTGCTACGGACGGGCTGGCATTGATAACCCATCTTGGCAATCCAGATTCATTGATTAGTGTGAAGGACATCCGCCGCATCCTGACGGGTGATGCGAAGCAGTGGAAAGATATCTATCCGGCTTCCCGTCTGGGGGATATCAGTCTTGTGTTTGACAACAAGAACTCCAGTACCGTACGTTTTGCTGTCGATTCCATCTGTAAGGGTGTACCGCTTTCCAGTCAGTTGAAAGCGTTGAAAACCAATAGGGAGGTGATTGACTACGTGGCCCGCACGCCTGATGCCATCGGTATTATCGGCGTGAACTGGCTGAGCGACCGGAATGACAGTACGGGGCTCTCTTTCAGTAAAGAGGTGCGGCTGATGTCCGTCAGTGCTGCTGACAAGGCCATGCCGGACAACAGTTACAAACCCTATCAGGCGTATTTGTATTACGGTGATTATCCGTTGGCACGCAGCATCTATGCCTTGTTGAATGATCCGCGGAGCGCACTTCCGTGGGGATTTGCCTCTTTCCTCGCTTCCGACCGGGGACAGCGGATTATATTGAAGTCGGGATTGGTCCCCGCCACCCAACCGGTGCGCGTGGTGAACGTCAAGGATGAATAACTAAAATGAATGCTAACATGAAACGTAGATTTGTATTTTGTTTGGGAGCGATGCTGTTTGCAGGTACGCTCGCCGCACAAACGCCGGTGCCCGAATGGCAGGCGGGGGTGGATAAAGTAAAAAGTCTGATAAAGACGAATCCGGAGCAGGCTTCCGACGCAGCCGGAGAACTGCTGAAGGGCAAGAACAAGAAAAATGTGGAGCTTGTGACTTCCGTGGCCCGTGCCTATCTGGATGCAGGACAGCTGAAAGAGGCGGAAACCTATCTGGAGATGGCAAGAAAGGCCGACAACAAGGCTCCGGCAGTTTCTGTACTCGAGGGTGACATCGCTTTTGCCCGGAAAGATATCGGAAAGGCATGCCAGCTTTATGAGCAAGCCATCTATTTTGATTCGAATTATAAGGATGCGTATCTGAAATATGCGCAGGCATACAAGTCTGCCAGTCCTTCGCAGGCCATAGAGAAGCTGAACCAGCTGAAGGCCATAGCTCCGGATTGCCTGGAAGCAGACAAGGAGCTGGCGGAAGTGTATTACGCCACCAACCGTTTTGGCAAGGCTGCCGACACCTATGCCAAGTTCATCGATACTCCCGTGGCTACGGAAGATGACATCCTGAAATATGCTTTTGCACTATTCCTGAACCACGACTTCGAGAAATCCTTGGCGGTGGCGCAGAAAGGTTTGCAGAAGAATGCCCGCCATGCCGCATTCAACCGGCTTGTGATGTACAACAATGTCGACCTCAAGCGTTATGACGAGGCAGAGAAGGCTGCCGATGCTTTCTTCAATGCTTCGGATAATGCCGATTATTCATGCTTGGATTACCGCTATCACGGTGCTCTGTTGAGTGCTCTGAAGAAATATGACCAGGCCATTGAGGAATATGGTAAGGCATTGGAGAAGGATGAGAGTCAGGTGGATTTGTGGCGTGAGATTGCCGATGCTTATGAATTGAAAAACGACTATACCCAAGCCATTGCTGCTTATAAAAAGTACTATGACTCGCTGGCACAAGATAAAAAGACGTCCGAAAACTTATTCCAGTTAGGGCGTCTGTACTACGGAGAGGGTACGTCCTCGGACACTCTCTCCGTTCAGTCTGCCGACCGCATGGCGGCATTGCAGGCTGCCGACTCTGTGTTCGCACTTGTTGCCGAACAAGCTCCCGACAGTTATTTGGGAGATATGTGGCGCGCCCGCACACACTCTGCCATGGACCCCGAAACTACAGAGGGATTGGCGAAACCTTATTACGAGAAGGTGGTGGACGTACTGCTTGCCAAAAACGAACCGAGGTACAACTCTGCATTGATAGAGTGTTACAGTTATCTGGGCTACTACTATCTGTTGAAAAGTGACTATGCTACTTCGAAAGAGTACTGGAATAAAATTCTGGCTATCGACCCCACCAATGCCACAGCAAACAAGGCATTGGACGGCATCAAATAGCAATAATTTTAGTTGTTTGTCGTGTCGGGAGGAGTGGAGAGTGATTCTTAGCTCCTCCTTTTTTGTTGCAGGGTCCCCCTTGGAGGCAGTGATTGCTTGCGGTAGTCCGTGGGTGAAGTGCCTAAGTGTGTCTTCACATACTTCCCGAAAAAGGAGATGTTGGGGAAATCCTGATGCTCGGAAATCTCCTTGATAGACTTATTGGAATACTTCAGAAAATATTTGATGTCTTCGACCACATAATCGTTTATCCACTCGAAGGCTGTCTTTCCGCTGACCTTTTTGCAGACGGTGGAAAGATATTTGGGAGTAACACACAGCTTACCCGCATAATAGGAAATAGAACGTTTTTTCACCTCGGTGCAGGCCAGCAGGTCGAGGAATCTCTTGAATAGAATGTTGCTCCGCTTCACCATTTGGCTTTCGGGAGGGGTGCTCAACTGGTTTAAATCTGCCAGCAGCTCATACAGCATGGTGCGTATCAGCGACCTGATGACTTCTTTGTAGTAGGGCTGCTCCGCTTGTTTCATTCGGGCACGTATCACCTTATAGTATAAATCGAACAGTTGCACTCTGTCCTTGTCAATGCGTACTACCGGATTCTGGCTGATATAGAAAGCCTTGTTCCATATGTCACTACTTTTATGAAGGTACTTCTGTGTAATCTGGGTCGACAGACAGAACATGGCGCCCTTGAAGTCGGAACTGGTTGTGCAATTGCTCAGAATCATATTGGGCATACAAATCAGCATCTCACCGGGGTAGATAGCATATTTTGGGGTATTGATGTGTTTATCTGCAGTCTTCCTTTTACACAGACCACATAGATGTTTGCATTCAACTTGAAATACTTGTTGAAAAGCAAGTTCTTGAAATCTCCAAGTATAGCAATATCGTTGTCGGTATAGTCCGTACTTGTATATTCTGCTATATTGTATGTGTTAAGTTGGTAAATCTTTTCTTCGTTTTTCATATTCATGTCTTTAGCTCCTTTGCAAATGTAAAGCAAGTGGCAGGAAATATAGAGTCCTAAATGGATACAGAAGTGTCCTAATCTTCTTGCGTGTGAGGCTAATTTCGAACCAAAGAATAGAATTGTTCCTTTTTCTGAGCATTTTTTTTCTTGAAACGCTTGTCGTATTGAAAAGAATGTCTACTTTTGCGGTGTACTATTATACTAATACACATAAACAATAAGATATTTAATTCATCCAAGCGTATGTTACAAGTAGAAAACATTTCATTTAGTTATCGCAAGGGGCGGAAAGAAGTCCTGAGCGATTTTTCACTTTCGCTGGAAGCCGGCCGGGTTTACGGTCTGTTGGGTAAGAACGGAGCCGGCAAGTCTACGTTGCTCTATCTGATGAGCGGTTTGTTGGCTCCCAAACGTGGGAGAGTGATGTATCATGATACCGACATGCGCCGCCGGTTGCCCGTCACGTTGCAGGACATGTTTCTGGTACCCGAGGAGTTCGAGCTGCCTCCTATTTCCTTGGTCAGCTATATTGAACTGAACAGTAAGTTCTATCCCCGTTTCAGCAAGGAAGACATGGTGAAGTACCTACATTTCTTCGAGATGGATATGGATGCTGATTTGGGAGCCTTGTCCATGGGGCAGAAAAAGAAAATCTTCATGAGTTTTGCGCTGGCCACCAATACTTCCCTGCTGCTGATGGATGAGCCTACCAATGGACTGGATATTCCGGGAAAGAGCCAGTTCCGCAAATTTCTGGCTTCGGGTATGTCGGACGACAAGACGATTGTCATTTCCACCCATCAGGTGCGTGACATTGACAAAGTACTGGACCATGTGCTGATTATGGACAACAGCCGCGTATTGCTGGACGAATCCACTGCCAGCATTTGCAGTAAGCTGTTCTTCTTGGAGAGTGACGACCGGGAGTTGGCTGCGACTGCCTTGTACACGCTTCCCTCCGTACAAGGCAATTTCTTGATGCTGCCCAATACGGAAGGTGAGGAATCGGAGATTAATCTTGAACTGCTGTTTGGCGCCGTACTTGCAGAGCCTGGGAAGATAGCGGAAATGTTTCACACTAAAACAAATGAATAATGATACGCGATACCTTTTTTAGTTTGCATCGCTTTGTGAACGTATGCCGCAAAGAGATGGTGGAGAATTGGAAGACCTATATACTCCGCTCGGTGATGGTCTACGGAATGTTGGCCATAGTCTTTGTCTGGAATGGATACTATCAGTATCACAATCTGGAAGCGGGAGCTGTGGGCATGGACCCTATCTGGGAGTTTGAGTCCAGATTCTTTCTTTGGGGACTTGTCATTTGGGGATGCATTAGCGCCTCGTTTACCATGGAAAGGATGAAAAGCAAGACGAGTCGTACCGTTGTGCTCATGACACCTGCCACCATGTTCGAGAAATTCTTTGCCCGCTGGCTGGTGGCTACCTGCGGCTTTATCTTGGTCTTTCTGATAGCTTTCAAGCTGGCGGACTTGACAAGAGTCGTCTTCTATCTTCTGGCCTACCCGGAGCTGCATGTCGTTCACTCCTTTCCGTTGTGGGAATTCTGCTGTAACACGAACTGTTTCTATGAGACGATAGGAAGCGGACCGGCTGTGGTGGGGATATTCCTGAGCTGCTACTTTTTCCTACAGTCTTTCTTCCTGCTGGGTAGTACGGTCTGGCCCAAAAATGCACTTATCAAGACTTTTGCGGCCGGTGTCTGCATCTTCGTTTCATATATCCTGATAGCTGTATTGTGCCTGAAGGCCATTCTGCCTAATAACTTCTTCATGACTGAGCCCTATATTGACAGAGAGGCATCGGGCGGCTGGCTGATTTTTATAACTTCGTTTTTCGCCCTTTTCAACTGGGTGCTTGCCTATTTCCGTTTCAAGGAGTCCGAAATCATTAATCGTTGGTAACTATGAACTTTAAGGAAAGTAAAGCCATCTACCTGCAAATAGCAGACCGCATTTGCGACGAGGTACTTCTCGGGCAATATCAGGAGGAAGAACGTATTCCTTCGGTACGGGAATATGCGGCTGTGGTAGAGGTCAACGCCAATACGGTGATGCGTTCGTACGACTACTTGCAGACGCAAGGAGTGATTTACAACAAGCGGGGTATCGGCTATTTTGTGTCGGTAGGTGCACGTAAGCTGATTCTTTCGTTGAGGAAAGAGTATTTTCTGAAGGAGGAAGTGGATTATTTCTTCAAGCAGATTTTCACGCTGGGCATCTCTGCCGAGGAGTTGTCCGGGATGTATCAGGAGTTTATCAAGAAACAAAAATAAAAGAAGACAGTTATGAAACGAACGACTTATATAATGATAGGAATGCTGGTTACCGGTGTGGCAATGGTATGCGGACTCATGTTCTATGTGGTGGACCGCAATGTCACTCAGAAAGATAATTTTATGGAAATCGGCGGAGAACGGAAAACGGTGCAGCTGCCCTCGTGCAGGGTGTTGAAGCTGACACAGCCTCCGGTGGTGTGGAAACAGAAAAAAGAAGGTATTGTGGAGGCAGAGCGTATGTTCTCGTTCGGGGAAGTGCCGTTGGAGGTAACTGCCGGAGACTCTTTGCAGCAGGGCAGTTTCTCCTATGCAGGGGATATGGAGGCTTTTATGTCGATGACTTCCGTTGGCGATACCCTGCTCGTCACCTTTGACTTTCCGGAGGATAAGCTGGAACAGCATCTTCAGAATGACATTTGGATAAGGGTTCGTTCAGAAGGGATGGAATTGCGGTTGCCTGCGGAGGTACAAGCGGTTGTGGTAGATGTGGAAGATATGGAAGCCAATTTCTACGGACTCCGTTGCGATACGCTCTCTTTCCGCACGCGATACCTTGCCCGGCTGGAAGATTGCCATGTCACTGCGCTTGCGGCGCAGGCGCAGAGCTTGCATCTCAACAGCGGCACAGTGCGCAACCTTTATCTGAATCTGGACGAGATAGCCGACTGGGATGTCAATACCGGTTCCTTCCATATCGATACGGAGCATCTGTCCGGCAGTCGCTATCATCGTTGTCTTTTGCAGAAGAATGAATGCCGCCGGGTGTTCTGGACACCGTTAAAGGATGATGCCTCTTTGAGTGTGGAGTTAAAACAAGCAGTTAAAATAGAAGTAGGTGAGTAGCCATAATACGAAATGACTTATCTTTGCACATGAATCAAAAAGTGTAGAGTATATGGCCTTGCAATTGGCATTCGTATTGGTAGCTATCATTATAGGCGCCCGCTTGGGCGGCATTGGACTGGGTGTAATGGGAGGGATAGGTCTGGCAATTCTGACGTTTGGTTTCGGATTGCAGCCTACATCACCTCCCATTGACGTTATGTTGATGATAGCCGCCGTCATTTCTGCCGCATCCTGCATGCAGGCGGCTGGCGGACTGGATTATATGGTAAAGCTGGCAGAACGGTTGTTGCGGAAGAATCCTTCGCAGGTCACCATCTTGAGCCCTATTGTGACCTATTTGTTTACTTTTGTTGCCGGCACGGGACATGTGGCATATTCGGTGCTTCCCGTGATTGCCGAGGTTGCCACGGAGACCAAGATTCGTCCCGAGAGGCCACTGGGCATTGCGGTGATTGCTTCGCAGCAGGCTATTACGGCAAGTCCCATTTCGGCTGCCACCGTCGCACTGCTTGGGTTGCTGGCGGGATTTGATGTCACCTTGTTCGATATTCTGAAAATAACGATTCCTGCTACCATTATCGGGGTACTTGTGGGCGCCTTGTTCTCCATGAAGGTGGGCAAGGAGCTGGCAGACGACCCGGAGTACAGAAAGAGGTTGACCGAAGGCTATCTTGATGTCAAGAAGGTGGAGATAAAGGATATACACAATAAACGGCATGCCGTCTTGTCCGTGCTTATCTTTATCCTTGCCACTGTTTTTATCGTGTTCTTTGGTTCGTTCGACAGTTTGCGTCCTGCCTTCGTGATAGACGGCGAGACGGTGAGACTCGGCATGTCCGCCATTATCGAAATCGTGATGCTCTCTGCCGCCGCCCTCATCTTGCTGCTGACTCGCACCGACGGCATGAAGGCAACGCAAGGTTCCGTCTTCCCGGCAGGCATGCAGGCGGTGATTGCCATATTCGGCATTGCCTGGATGGGAGATACTTTTCTTCAGGGAAACATGCTTCAGTTGACCCAGTCCATCGAGGGAGTGGTGAGGCAAATGCCGTGGCTGTTCGGGATAGCCTTGTTTGCCATGTCGATTCTGCTTTATAGCCAGGCCGCCACTGTGCGCGCACTGATGCCTTTGGGCATCGCTTTGGGCATTTCGCCTATGATACTGGTTGCTCTGTTCCCCGCTGTAAACGGTTACTTCTTTATTCCCAATTATCCCACCGTAGTGGCAGCCATCAATTTCGACCGTACCGGGACTACCCGTATCGGCAAGTATGTGCTGAACCACTCGTTCATGCTTCCCGGACTTGTTTCGACTGGCGTTGCCATCGGGCTGGGGTTGCTTTTCATCAGGATATTCTAAGGGAAACCGCTGCTTTCAATCCGTTGTATATAGGGCTTTGTTTACTTGTGTATAGGGGAGTGTTCCCTTTTACTCATTGCCTTATCAGCGCCTAATGGTCGTGCGGCGATCTGCTGACGGCTGTTAAGCGGGTTGTTGATGGCCGTTAGGCGATTGCATCATGGCCGTTGCATACTGTTGATTCCTTATGTCCGACGTAATAAATACCTTCATTCTCTGAATAAAGCACAGAGGAAAACAGTATTGAAGTCTTGGCTTTGTGTGGCTGTACGCATTTGTTCTGATTGCATTTGAAGGGGGAGGAGATGGAATTAATACCGTGTTTGCAGGATATTGATTTCGTGCAGGTACGATATAAATAAGATGTGATACAAGAAATTAATAACTTGTGTTACTTCATGTTAGCTTCTTGTGTGTCAGTATTTCTGTTTGTGAAACGGTGTGGAAGCAAATTTTGCTTCCACACTTTTGAGTTGCTTCCACCGCATCTGTAATGCCGATGAATAAAGGGATGTGGAGAGGAGGTGGAAGTGTGGAAGCAATTTGCACAAACATTATTTGCGCAAACATTTTTTTCTGTCCTTGATGGGAATTAAAAAAATGAGGATAAACGGTCTTTAAACCTTTTATCCTCATTGTAGTTGCGGAGATCCGACTCGAACGAATGACCTTTGGGTTATGAGCCCAACGAGCTACCAACTGCTCCACTCCGCGATGTTATCGTTTTGTGGGTGCAAAGGTACGGCTTTTTATTTAATATGCAAATAAAATGCATGATATTTTTGAGGTTAAGTGGATTTTAATGAGTAATATGTTGATAAATAGAACGATAATAAGCCTACTTTTTTTCTTCCTTTTTAGGGCTGTTCATTAATAAAATGAATGTTTTCTTGTAAGATATGCGGAAATGTCTTACTTTTGCTCAAATAATAAAGCAATGTGCAATTAATCTATGACCGTATCGAAGACAAAAGCTAAATTAGTGGACGTTGCCCGTCAGCTGTTTGCAAAGATGGGCGTTGAGAATACCACGATGAATGATATTGCCCTCGCTTCGAAGAAAGGTAGGAGAACGCTCTATACCTATTTTAAGAGCAAGGAAGATATCTACTTGGCTGTTGTCGAGTCGGAGCTGGATATTCTTTCGGATATGATGAAGCACGTGGTAGAGAAAGATATTCAGCCGGACGAGAAACTGATGGAGATGATTTACACCCATCTGGATGCGGTAAAAGAGGTTGTCTTTCGAAATGGTACTCTTCGTGCCAATTTCTTTCGGGATATTTGGAGAGTGGAGAAAGTGCGCAAACGTTTCGATGCTACAGAGACCCAGCTTTTCAAGGAGGTTCTGCGTGAAGGTATGGAGAAGGGCGTTTTCCAGATAGATGACTTGGATATGACTGCCGAGATTGTGCATTACAGTGTCAAAGGTATTGAAACACCTTATATTCGCGGTCATATAGGAGCCAATCTGGATGATGCGGTACGCGATACTTACGTGACCCGTCTGGTACTTGGTGCATTGGGAAAGAAGTAAGAATACATTTTATAAATAATTTTAAAATAATATGGGATTATTAGATGGAAAAACAGCCATTGTGACAGGTGCTGCACGCGGCATCGGCAAGGCTATCGCTTTGAAGTTCGCTCAAGAAGGAGCAAACATCGCATTCACTGACTTGGTGATTGATGAAAATGCCGAGGCTACGGCAAAAGAATTGGAAGCTTTGGGAGTAAAGGCAAAAGCTTATGCCTCCAATGCAGCAAATTTTGAAGACACTGCCAATGTAGTGGCAGAAATCCATAAGGACTTTGGACGTATTGATATTCTGGTAAACAATGCCGGTATTACACGTGACGGTCTGATGATGCGTATGAGCGAACAGCAATGGGATATGGTTATCAATGTCAACCTGAAATCGGCATTTAACTTTATCCATGCCTGCACACCCATCATGATGCGCCAGAAGGCGGGTAGCATTATCAATATGGCATCTGTGGTAGGTGTTCACGGCAATGCCGGCCAGGCCAACTATTCTGCTTCCAAAGCCGGTATGATTGCTTTGGCCAAGTCTATCGCTCAGGAGCTGGGTTCTCGTGGAATCCGTGCCAATGCCATTGCTCCGGGCTTCATCATGACAGCCATGACCGACGCCTTGTCTGAAGAGGTGAAGGCTGAATGGTGCAAGAAGATTCCTTTGCGTCGTGGCGGCACACCCGAAGACGTGGCAAATATCGCTACTTTCCTGGCTTCTGATATGTCTTCTTATGTATCCGGTCAGGTTATTCAGGTAGATGGTGGGATGAATATGTAATTTAATGATTAATGATTAGTGATTAATGTTTAATGAGAAGTTGGGTGTTAGTCATTAATCATTAATCACTAATCATTAAACATTAACAACCGATGACTGTCGTATACGAAGACAATCATATCATTATAGTCAACAAGACCGCTTCCGAGATAGTTCAGGGAGACAAAACGGGTGATACACCGCTTTCGGAAACTGTAAAGCAGTACCTGAAAGAGAAGTACAGCAAGCCTGGAAATGTCTTTATCGGTGTCGCTCACCGGCTGGACCGCCCCGTGAGCGGTCTTGTTGTTTTTGCCAAGACCAGTAAGGCACTGTCGCGTCTGAACGAGATGTTCAAGAATAGCGAGGTGAAGAAGACTTACTGGGCAGTAGTGAAGAACTTGCCCCGCGAGGAAGAGGGGGAATTGGTGAACTATCTGGTGCGAAATGAGAAACAGAACAAGAGTTATGCATACGACAAGGAGGTGCCGGGCAGCAAGAAAGCGATTTTGCATTACCGGCTCATCGGGCGGTCGCAGAACTATTATCTGTTGGAAATAGATTTGAAAACCGGACGCCATCACCAGATACGTTGTCAGTTGGCAAAGATGGGCTGTCCCATCAAGGGAGATTTGAAGTATGGTTCGCCCCGCTCCAATCCCGACGGCAGCATCTGTCTGCATGCGCGGTATATCCGTTTTGTGCATCCGGTGTCCAAAGAACTGATAGAAGTGGAGGCGCCCGTTCCTCCCGGAAATTTATGGAATGGTTTTGAAACGATTTAATCTTACAGTAATGAAGAAAATCACAGTTTTGTCGGGTTTGCTGCTCCTTGCGGGATTGGCTGCCCAAGCTCAGGAAAGAGTTGCTGAGTATAACGTGCGTCCGGCCGTTACGGTGCGCACTCCCCTCCAGGGCGATAGTATCAACTTCAAGGGAGACAAGTTTACTACCGGCAATCTTCTGAAGACGAAGGTCAGTCTCGACTTCGACGGAGGTCGGTACGAACGTATGGTTGCTGATACGGCTGGATATGTAACTGTGGCAAAGGCGGACAAGGACAATCTGTTCTATCTGTTTGCTACCAATCTGCGTGCGGAGCGTTTCATGAAGGGCAAGCTGAATGTATATTCTCCTGCCCGTTTTGAGGTGTTTGTAAACGGTGAATCCAAGCAAGTCAAGGAGACGGCGGAGGACAGCTTGTCGCAGGTCCGTCCTACGGCTGTCAGTTTGCGTATGGACCCCGAAGCGGATTATGAGATTGTCATCAAGTTGCTTTCAAGCGCGGACGACAAGATGCAGCCGATGCTGAAATGCGAATTTGAAAAGGAAAAGGACTTTGCCGATGTAGCCTGCCGGATGGCACCGGACATGAAGAGACGTTTCTCTTTGTTCAACACCAATTTCGGCTCCCGAGCGAGCAGGGTTTCTCTTTCGCCCAACGGCAAGTATCTGCTGACCCGCTATTCGGACAATTACGACGTGAAGCGTTCCAGGACCCGTTGTGAGCTGACCGAGGTAAAGACCGGCCGGGTGATATTGCCCAATGCCAATGAAAAGATGAACTGGATGCCCAACAGCAACAAGCTCTATTATACGGTTATGGGCGAGGAGCAGAATGACCTGGTTGTGTTCGATCCCGCCACGATGCGTGAGGAAGTGCTGCTGAAGAATGTTCCCGAAGGATATTTCAGCTGGTCTCCTACAGAAGACTATCTTATCTATATGCTCACGGACGAGGGCGAAAAGGTGAGTGGCCCGTTGAAACGTCTCTTGCATCCGGACGACCGTATCCCCAATTCTCGTGACCGCTATTATCTCATGAAATACGATGTGGCGACGGGACTTTCCGAGCGCCTGACCTACGGTAGTCACAACGTCTATCTGAATGATATTTCCCCGGATGGCAAGAAACTGTTGTGCAGCACTTCCAAGCCGGACATCACTCGATGCCCTTTCTCCCTCTCTTCTCTTTTCGAGATTGATTTGACCACCTTGCAGGCAGATACGCTGGTCGCCTGGGATGCTTATCTGGGAAGTGCTTCTTACTCTCCGGACGGGAAGCAGCTTCTGGTGACGGGCAGTCCGTCTGCTTTCGGAGGC
>ERZ1504756.309-NODE-309-length-12464-cov-4.862922_pt1 | contig 12464 bp, 7 predicted proteins | sample MGYA00572321_ERZ1504756 | MGnify/ENA primary metagenome ERZ1504756 (study PRJEB39906, sample SAMEA3182094) | gut metagenome | biome: human; feature: gut; material: Stool; isolation source: human stools | place: Canada | collected 2012-02-21 ...
GTATAAGAGACAGGTTATGGGAAATTCAACGCCAGACGGATTTTACTTTCATTTATAGTACAAATGACGTAAAGAATGTCAAGGTACGTAATTTGAGGGTCACGAATGGAAAAATCGCAGCAGTGCTGGATGAATGTCTTAAGAATAGCGGATTGGCTTATGTCGTAAAAGACGGGGCCATTGCTATCCGTCCAGCCAATGAAGTGAATGCTGTGAAGGCAGTAGAACAAGCTAATGTTATTTCCGGAACAGTGGTGGATGAGACCGGTGAGCCCGTCATTGGAGCCAATGTTTTGGTCAAAGGTACTACAAACGGCCAGATTACCGATTTGAATGGAGGTTTCTCTATCAAGGTGGAGCATGCATCGGCTACCTTGCTTGTCTCTTATGTTGGCTATGTTCGTCAGGAAGTGAAAGCTACTTCGGGTAAGATATTGAAGATTGTATTGGTGCCGGATGCAAATATGATGGAAGAGGTGGTTGTAACCGGTTACGGTACATTCAAGAAATCTGCTTATGCGGGTTCGGCTGCCAGTGTGAAGAATGAAAAGATTGCCGATGTGCCTTCCGTTTCTTTCCAGGATTTGTTGCAGGGAAATGCTACGGGTGTACAGTTTACTTCTGCTTCCGGCCAGCCGGGTTCTTCAGCTTCTTTGAGTATTCGTGGTATGGGCTCTTTCAATGCCTCCAACTCTCCGCTGTATGTTATTGATGGAGTGCCCGTTACTTCCGGTTCGATAAACTCCATCAGTTCGGATGGTGGTCTGGATGCCATGTCAACCGTCAACACTTCGGATATTGAGAATATTACGATTATCAAGGATGCCGCTGCTGCATCACTCTACGGTTCGCGCGCTGCGAATGGTGTGGTTCTGATTACGACGAAGAAAGGTAAAACCGGTAAGGCTTCTATCAGTTTGAAAGCCGATTGGGGATTCAGTGACTTTGCTATGGATTATCGTCCTACTTTAAGCGGAGCAGAACGTCGCGAATACATATACAATGGTATGGTGCTTGGACAACAGCGCAGCGGCAAATCGGATGCGGATGCCATAGCTTATGCTGATAAGAATATCGACAAATATGCTCCGGTTCCCTGGTGCGGCTATACGGATTGGGGAGATTATCTGTTCAAGAAAGGAAACCATTCCAGTTATGAGGCTTCCATATCCGGAGGAACCGACAAATTCAAATACTATTCTTCATTGTCCTATCTCAACCAAGAGGGCATTGTAAAAACATCGGGTCTGGAAAGAATTACCGGACGTTTGAATGTTGATTTTCAGGCTACGGATAAATTGAAATTCGGTGCCAACATCATGTTTACCAATCTGAATCAGGATGTATATAGTGAAGGAACCGGTTATACTGCTCCTTTCTACTCCAGCGTAAGCAAATTGACGCCTTCAGATCCGGTTTACAATGAAGATGGAAGCTATAACCAGGACTTGATTTCGTTGTCAAGAAGAAATCCCGTTCTTGCCCAGGAGTACAATTACCAGCGTGAGTATGTTACCCGTATGTTCAATACGATTAATGCCGAATATGAATTTATCAAGGACTTGAAGTTAAAGTCTATTTTGAGCTATGACTATAACATCAGTAAGGGTAAGGAATGGAAAGACTCCCGTACCTCCGACGGTGAGAAGAATAATGGTGGAGCCGAAAAGGCATATAGTGAATATAACAAGTTGGTGTGGTCAAACCAGTTGACTTACAAGACTACTATCCAAAAGGACCACAATTTAGATGCCCTTGTCGGATATGAAATCGATTCCAAGTACAATGATTTCTTGTCGGGATATGCTACTAACTTCCTGACTCCGATAAAGAATGACATTGCCAACGGGCAGACTTTGGAGAGCATAGATGGTTCTTCCAAGAGGTCAAGAATGGTTTCTTACATCACCCGTCTCAACTATGACTACAAGAACAAGTATTATCTGGGTGGGAGCTATCGTATGGATGGCAGTTCACGCTTGCACAGAGATAATCGCTGGGGAAGTTTCTGGTCTGTTTCAGGAGCATGGCGTATTATCGAAGAGGATTTCATGAAACCCACGTCCAAATGGCTGACCGATTTGAAACTCCGTGCATCCTACGGTGTGAATGGTACGTTGCCCTCCGACTTATACGGCTATATGGGCCTGACAAGCCTTAGTGGCGGCTATATGGAGAATCCCGCATTGATTCAGTCGCAGATTGAAAATAGGGATTTGGAATGGGAAACGAATTACAACCTGAATATCGGTCTGGATTTCGGCTTCTTCAACCGTTTGAACTTCACTTTGGAGTACTATACCCGTACTACTAAGAACCTTTTGATGGACTGTCCCGTATCTATGACTACCGGTTTCAGTTCCTATCTGATGAATATCGGTGAGGTGAAGAACCAGGGTGTGGAATTGGAAATCAATTCCAAGAACATTGTGTCCAAAGACTTTGACTGGTCTACCTCTTTCACCCTTTCGCACAACAAGAATAAGATTGTGAAACTGGACGGCGAACAGACCCAGATTATCAGCGGCTCGCAGATTCACATGATTGGCAAGTCCTACCGTACATTCTACATGATAGAATTTGCCGGAATCAACCCCGAGACCGGTGCACCTCAGTTCTATACCAACGACGTGGACGAGAATGGAAACTATATTAAGGAAATCACAGAGAATAACAAGGATGCCAAAGCCATTCCTCTGAAGAAACATGCCGAGCCCAATGTGACCGGTGGTCTCTCTAATACTTTGCGTTACAAGTGGTTCGATTTGAGCTTCATGTTCTCTTATCAGTTCGGTGCTTATGGATATGATAACTGGGCACAGAAAACAGAACATGGCGGCAAGGACTTTACTCTTAATATTCCGGCCTATTATCGTGACAATTGGAAGCAACCGGGAGATATCAGTAAATATGAAGTGTTTATAGAGAAGCCGGCGGTAGCCATGAATGGCGTTACCACTACCCGCCGCTTGCACAGCACGGACTTTATCCGTCTGAAAACGTTGATTTTCGGTGTGACCGTTCCTAAAACATGGACTCGGAAAATCGGCGTAAACAGCCTGCGCCTTTACGCATCTGCCAACAACTTGTGGACTTGGGCCGCTTACGATTTCTATGATCCGGAATCAGTCAGTGCAGGTACAGCCGGCTGGGGAACACCTCCTTTGAAAACAGTAACTTTCGGTCTTAATTTGAATTTCTAACCTCATAATAAAGAAACACAATGAAAGCATTAAAATATATGATGATGGGGATGTTGGTCAGCCTGACCGCCTCCTGTGGCAATGACTGGCTTGATGTTGAATCCAGTACAAAGATTCCGACTGAAACCGCCATACAGAATCTGGATGATGTGGAATATAGCTTGAACGGTATCTACGACGTGATGCGCAGTACCAACTATTACTCGGGCCGTATGATTTATTACGGAGACGTGACGGGTGACGATGCGCAGTCCATAAAGACCGGAAAGCGTACCACCAGCTACTATATGCTGGACTATACAAAGGATTCCGGTCCGTCTTCCCACTGGTCTTATGCCTATAAGATTATCCAGAATTGTAATATCATTTTGTCTCAAATAGACGGATTGGATGTCAGTGAGGATGATACGGAATACTTCAACGACCTGAAAGGCCAGACCTTGGCTCTCCGTGGATTTGCCTTGTTCGACCTGACCCGTTTCTTCGGCTATCCGTATGCCAAGGATGGAGGAGCTTCTTTGGGAGTGCCTATTGTGACCGAAGTATCCAATACGGAAAACAAGCCGTCGCGCAATACCGTTGCCCAGTGTTATGAGGCAATCATCAAGGATTTGAAGGAAGGTGCTGACCTGCTGGATGAAGAATTCAACAAGGGTAAGATTAATAAGTGGGCGGCAATGCTGTTGCTGAGTAGAGCCTATTTGTATATGGAAGATAATCAGAATGCCTTGATTACGGCTGAAGCTGCCATTGCGGGAGCGGAAAAGAATAAGTACCGTTTGTGGACCAATGATGAGTATGGCACGATATGGGGAACTGATTTTGCCTCTTCCGATCCGGGAGAAGTCTTGTTTGAGTTGGTGAATCTGACAGTGGACGGCGTTGGTAAAGAAAGTGTGGCTTACCTTTGCTGGCAGGCGGGTTATGATGATTATTGCCTGACCAGTTCTTTCTATGAACTGATGCAGGAAGATCCGGATGATGTCAGGAATCAGGCATATACGGTTGTTCCTAAGACAAAGAGAGCTTACATAGCCAAGTATCAGCCGCAGAGCGGCAAGGCTGTGGAAGATTCCAATATTCCAGTACTTCGTCTGTCCGAACTTTATCTGATTGCTGCCGAAGCGGCTGTAAAGCTCAATAACAATGACAAGGCTGTAAAGTATCTGGATGCTATTGTCAGCCGTGCCAATCCGGAAAAGACCGTGCAGGGTAAGACGGTGACGTTGGATGATGTTCTGTTGGAACGCCGTAAAGAGTTGTTCGGTGAAGGACACCGTTTCTTCGACGCCCTTCGTAATCATCAGACTATCGTGCGCAAGGAGTCGACCAAGGAATTCCCGGAAATAGCCGAGACTTCACATCTGAAGATGGTGGATGAGAGCGTATCTTTTGATTGGAACTATTATCGTGTAGTATTGCCCATTCCTAAGGCGGAGATGAATTCCAATCCGAATATGCAGCAGAATCCGACTTATGGTGATTAATTCCAAAAAAGCGAGAATATGAAGTATCAGACTACTATTGTAAAGTCTTTTTTTACTGTATTTATTCTAACTTTCATCAGTTCCGGCCTAAGTGCCGGAACTCTTGGTTTAGACGGTAAGAAGAAGGATAAGGAGAAGAAGGAGGAATTGTCGGCAGACGGACCTTATGTGATTTATGAACCGGACGGCAAGGTGTGCGTCATAAGTGTTACAGCCCAAGGGCAGATAGAAGATACGACTTATACGGTGCTTCCTCAGGATTTCACCCTTCATGTCACGGACCACAAAGGGCGTTATCCGTTTGATGTGAAGCTGCATCCGGTCAAACGTCCGGAATGGCAATACAGACAACCGGATAAAGTGTTTGTGATGTCTGACCCCCATGGCAAGTTGAATTGCGTGATGAGCTTGCTGCGAGGCAACAATGTCATTGATAAAGACTACCATTGGAGTTTTGGAACCAACCATCTGGTGGTTATCGGTGATATATTTGACCGTGGCAAAGATGTGCCGCAGATATTTTGGCTGTTCTATAAATTGGAGAAGGAGGCGGCAGATGCAGGTGGTCATGTTTCGTTTCTGTTGGGTAACCATGAACCACTTGTGACGGCAAATGATTTGCGTTATACCAAAGAAAAGTACAAGACATTGGCCCGAAAACTGGGTATGGATTATCCGGCATTGTTCGGTCCGGACACAGAACTTGGCAAATGGCTTGGTACCCGTAATACGATGCAGACCATCGGACCTAATCTGTATGTGCACGCAGGTTTGGGAAAGGAGTTTTATGACCGTGACTTGAATATTCCCACAGTGAATGAGGAAATGAGCCGTGCATTGTTCATGAGCAAGAAGGAACGTAAGGCCTTATCGCCTCTCACGGCTTTCCTATATGGTAATAGCGGACCTATCTGGTATCGTGGATTGGTACGGACGGATGCAAAATACCATCCATTGGCACAAGACTCCCTGCAACTGATGTTGAAACGTTATGACGTCGAACATATCATTGTGGGGCATACTATCTTTAAGGATATTTCCACTTTCTATGATGGACGGGTGATTGGAGTGAATGTGGATAACGAGGAAAACCGAAAGAAGAAACGTGGGCGCGCTTGACTGATTGACGGGAATACCTATCTTGTGGTAGGAGATAAAGGAGCGATGCGAAAATTGTTCTGAGGCTGTTCTCTTTCTGATTATTTTTTAGGCGTGGAAGTACGTGGATTTCACGGAGAGACAAAGAAAAACTCCGTGTTTTTCGCGTAATCCGCGCCTAAAAAATATCATAATGTAAATATGCACTCTCGGATAGCTGGGGGGGAGGGAGTGCCTTCTCAAAGAGCGGCGATAACGGCAATCTCCGTAGCATTGTCTACGATATGTGCCGGATGAAACTCTTCCAGTTCTGTGCGGGGACGGAATCCCCAGGTGACTCCGCAGGCAGTGACTCCGGCATTGGCGGCCGTCTGCATATCCACTCCGGAGTCTCCCACATATAGCACGTCTTCACGGGATATCCGGGTGATGTCCAGAATGTCATGCACCACTGTTGGGTCGGGCTTCACGTTGACCCCTTTCCGTTGTCCGAAGACGGCGGTAAAACGTATGTTGGGGAAATAATGTGAAATCAGTTTCACGGTAGCCGATTGATATTTGTTGGAAGCCACTGCCAATATCATCCCTTTCTCCTGCAACTGTTCCAGTAGTTCGGGGATGCCGGGGTAAGGGCGGCTTTTATCAGCATTGTGCACGTCATAATAAGGCACAAACTCCTTGCGGACGCGCAGGACGTTTTCTTCGCTCTTTTCCCCTTCCGGGAGGGCGCGCTCGAACAGTTTGTTGATTCCGTTGCCAACCATGAAGTTATAGGCCGATTCCGGGTGAGTGGGATAGCCAAGCGCTTGCAGGGCATGGTTTGTACTTTGTGCCAAATCGGCTATTGTATTCAGTAAAGTTCCGTCCAGGTCAAATATAATCAACTTCTTCATTGCCTTCTCTATTTTTTAGTTTGCTGCAAATATAGGGCTTTTTGCGCTCATGTTCAAATGCTGTCTCGGGTTTCATCAGGTATTTGCAGAATAGGAAGCCCTGGGCTGATAATCAGTGCGTTATTACTGCATTCCTGCTGCATGCGTTTTGCAGTAGTACTGCAGATGGAGTGCAGCGTTACTGCAAATATGTTTGCAGTGATACTGCAACTGTATTGCAGTGGTACTGCACAAGCGTTGCAGTAGTTTTGCAGTGGGTGATCGGTATATTTTTTGCCGTTCTTCCCTTTTCTTTGCACACTTTCGGGCTTTTTATGCAAAAACTTCCTATCTTTGCAGCCGAATTTTACTAAAAATAGGTATGAGTTACAATTTGTTGAAAGGAAAAAGAGGCATTATTTTCGGTGCTCTGAATGAGCAGTCCATTGCCTGGAAAGTAGCAGAAAAAGCAGTAAAAGAAGGTGCAACCATCACTTTATCGAATACACCGGTTGCTGTCCGTATGGGCGAAGTGTCCGCTCTTTCGGAGAAACTGAACTGCGAGGTGATTCCCGCAGATGCTACAAGTGTAGAAGATTTGGAAAATGTATTCAAACGCTCTATGGAAGTATTGGGTGGCCCGGTTGACTTCGTGCTGCACTCCATTGGTATGTCTCCCAATGTGCGTAAGAAACGTACATATGATGATTTGGATTACGATATGTTGGAAAAGACGCTGGACATCTCCGCTGTCTCTTTCCACAAGATGATACAAGCTGCCAAGAAACTCAACGCCATTGCCGACTACGGTTCAATTCTGGCTTTGAGTTATGTGGCTGCGCAACGTACGTTCTACGGTTACAACGATATGGCAGATGCCAAGGCACTGCTGGAATCCATTGCCCGCAGCTTCGGTTACATCTACGGACGTGAACACCATGTACGTGTCAACACCATTTCCCAGTCTCCCACGATGACCACTGCCGGTTCCGGTGTGAAGGGTATGGACAAACTGTTCGACTTCGCCAACCGCATGTCTCCTCTGGGTAATGCTTCTGCCGATGAGTGTGCGGACTACTGTATCGTGATGTTTTCCGACCTCACCCGCAAGGTCACTATGCAGAACTTGTTCCACGATGGAGGTTTCTCCAGCGTAGGTATGAGCCTTCGCGCCATGGCTACTTACGAGAAGGGACTGGATGAGTATAAGGACGAAAACGGAAATATCATTTACGGCTAATGGAACTCGCACTTTATCTTTTGCCAGTCACGCTGGGCGATACGCCTATTGAAACGGTGTTGCCTCCTTATAATAAGGAGATAATACTGGGAATCCGCTATTTCATCGTGGAGGATGTGCGCTCGGCACGCCGTTTTTTGAAAAAGGTGGACAAGGGAATAGATATTGATGCGCTGACATTCTATACGTTGAACAAGCATACGTCGCCCGAAGACATCTCCGGCTATCTGAAGCCGCTGGTGGAGGGGCATCCGATGGGCGTGATCTCCGAAGCCGGTTGTCCGGCTGTGGCCGACCCGGGAGCGGACGTAGTGGCTATTGCACAACGGAAAAACTTGAGAGTGGTCCCCTTGGTGGGGCCCTCTTCCATTATCCTCTCCGTCATGGGTTCCGGCTTCAACGGTCAGAGCTTTGCCTTCCATGGTTATCTTCCCATTGAACCGGCAGAGCGTGCCAAAAAGCTGAAAATGCTGGAACAACGCGTCTATAATGAACATCAGACTCAGCTTTTCATTGAAACGCCTTATCGCAATAATAAGATGATAGAGGATATTCTTCATAACTGCCGTCCGCAGACCAAGCTCTGCATTGCGGCGAACATTACTTGTGAAGGGGAGTATATCAAAACCAAGACCGTGAGGGAGTGGCAGGGCAAGACTCCCGACCTTTCTAAGATTCCTTGTATTTTTCTCTTGTATAAATAATAGCTTCCAGGTGCTCGAATTCATATTCCAGGCAACTGCTGAAGAAGTTCCGTCCCAGGTTGTGTTCCATTTGCTGGAATGTCCATAGCTTTCCCCCCTTGAAATTCTTATTGCATAGGATGGAGTCATCGTCCAGGTCTAGTGTGAAGAGATAGACCAGGCGGTTGGTGGCTTCATTCTCAAAATGATACATGAAGTTGAAGTGCAAATGGTCTAATGGGGCGGTGGGAAGCGTTTGTCGTAAAATTCTGTGTGCGCCTTGTTCCAATGTTTCTCCATATATCAGGTAACCCTCCATCAGCAAGTCGATTTTATCTTTCTCGAAAACGTTGCATTTGGGGCGGGGGAGGAGAAACAGCATGCCGTGTGAGGCAACGGCAATCCGGATGACCGGATTGATATAGTCGTTTTTCCGGTTGATGGCTTCTGAGGCGATGGCTTTCCCCATGACATCTCCTTTGGTATTGACTATCGGTACGAAAACCGTGTGGTTCATCACTATATTGAAATAGAAAATGCCGAACTGATTGAACAGAATGCCTGATATAAAGACGAGGGGAGGCGCCACATAAAACAGAATGTGGCGGGTAGTGTCTCCCAAAGGGTAACTGACCAGAACCGCCAAGAAGATAATCAGAAAATGCAGCAGGCTTATGATAAGGATTACGCGTGAGGATACGATGGCGGCTTCTGCCCCTTGTGCAAAAAGCTGCTTGCAGCATTTCTGTGTCTGAGACATGTGGTAGTCCAGAAATTTTCTCCTATTGAGGTAGATGACGAATGGGGGAATGATGGCACTGATTTCCAGCGTGAACGGAAGCATGAAACGGGGACAGTAGTTTACGAGGAATAGGGTTGTTACCGATAACAGCAGTAACATTCCGGTAGTACAGTAAAGTATGATTTGCGGAACATGCGTTCCTCTATGCCTCACCGAATAGATGCTAAACAAGAGTCCTACACCTGCACCGATGTAGATGGACATGTCCTGCGTTATAAACTCGCATAATATGATGGATATTATAACGGGGATGAATCCCAGCGACATATTGAATCTTGATGATAAAATTCTTTGATGGCTCATTATCCGTATTATGATTTTGTCGTTTACATCATAACAACTGGGAAATTTAAATGTTTCCTATTTTACTTCTTTTTTGTATAAAATGGATCTGTTTTTCCGCATGATAAGAGGAGCGTACCAATGGAGCGCTTTCCACTTGCTGAAACCCTTTTTTCAATCCTTTCTCTCTGTAGAGTGCAAATTGTTCGGGAGTAATATATGCTGCTACCGGATAATGCTTGTGTGTGGGTTGAAGGTATTGGCCTATAGTCAGTATGTGGCAGTCCACCCGGCGGAGGTCGTCCATCAGTTCTTCCACTTCTTCCGGAGTCTCGCCCAATCCCACCATAATGCCGGACTTGGTGGTAGTATTGCTTTCTGCAATCTGCCGCAACACTTCCAGGCTTGTTTCATACTTGGCGGCACTGCGTACGAGGGGGCTGATGCGACGGACAGTCTCCATGTTGTGCGAAATGATTTCCGGTTGTGCATCGATGACTTGTGCCACGAGTTCCTTTCTTCCCTGGAAGTCGGGAATCAGCACTTCGACGGTGGTGTCAGGGTTGAGCCGCTTGATTTCCCGGATGGTACGTACCCAGTGTGACGCGCCTAAGTCGGGCAGGTCGTCACGGTCTACGGAGGTGACGACTGCATGGGAGAGTTTCATCAAGGCAATGGACTCTGCCACATGTGTAGGCTCATCGGCATCCAGTGGCAAGGGCTTCCCGCTTGCCGTGTTGCAGAACTTACAGCACCGGGTGCAGATATTTCCCCCAATCATGAAGGTTGCGGTGCCTTTCCCCCAACATTCCCCCATATTGGGGCAACGGCCGCTGCTACAGATGGTATGTAGGCAATGCGATTCGACAATGCGTTTGGTCTCGGTATAGCGCTCGTTGGCACCGATGCTTATTTTGAGCCACTCAGGCTTACGTACTCTTTCGGGCATTATTTCAATTCTTTGTTGAAGAAGTTGGTCAACCGCGTGTATAGGTGTAACCGGGTATTTCCTCCGTAGATACTGTGGTTGCGGTTGGTGTAAACCTGCATATCGAACTGTTTGCCGAGTTGTACCAGTTGTTCGGCATATTCGGCACAGTTCTGGAAGTGTACATTGTCGTCTGCCATGCCGTGTACCAGCAGCAGGTTGCCGTGAAGCTTGTCGGCACGGGTAAAGGTGGAACTGGCCTTATAGCCTTCGGCGTTTTCTTTCGGTGTGCGCATAAAGCGTTCGCCATAAACGGTGTCGTAGTAGTTCCAGTCGGTAACGGCAGCTACGGCTACTCCGGCCTTGAATACCGGTGTTCCTTCACTCATACTCATAATGGTCATGTATCCACCGTAACTCCATCCCCAGATTCCGATGCGGTTTTTGTCCACATAAGGCTGGTTGCCCATGTAGAGGGCGGTTTCCACCTGGTCTTTGGCTTCCTTGATACCCAGGTTCAGATAGGTGCATTTGGCGAATTCGGCACCCCGTCCTCCGGTGCCACGCCCGTCTACGCAAACCACGATATAGCCTTGTGATGCCATGTAGGTTTCCCAGCTTACACTGAACTTGTCAAGCACTTGCTGTGAACCGGGGCCGCTGTACTGGTACATCAGTACCGGGTATTTCTTGCCGGCAGAGAAGTCGGCAGGTTTCATCATCCAGCCATTCAATGTGGTTCCGTCGGAAGTCTGGAAAGTGAAGAATTCCTTCCGTGGCATGTCATAGCCGCTGATTTCCTGCTTCAATGCCGCATTGTCCATCAGGGTGGCAAGAGTCTTGCCGGTATTGTCGTTCAGCGTAATGACGGTCGGAGTGTCCAGATTGGAATAACGGTTCATATAGTACTTCATGTTCGCACTGAACTGCGCACTGTTTGTTCCGGCTTGTGACGATAGTCTGGTCTTTTTACCTTTCCGGTCAATCTTGTAGATGGCACTGCGCATGGGGCTTTCCTCGTTGCTGCTGAAGTAGAAGCTTCCTTCTTCGGGGTCGTAACCCAGGAACTCCTGCACTTCATATTGTCCGGCTGTCACTTGTTTCAGCAGATTGCCGCCTATGCTATACCAGTACAGATGGTTGTATCCGCTCTTTTCGCTGACAAAACTGAAATTTTCCGGATAGAAGACGATGTTGTCGAATACATTCTCGCGGATATAGGTATCGCTTTCATCACGCAGAGCCAGTTTGGCTACCGTGCTGCGAGGGTCGGCAAAGTATAGGTCGAACCGGTTCTGATGGCGGTTCAGTGTCATGACGGCAAGCTTGTTGGGGTCTTGGGTAAAGCGGATGCGGGGAATATAGCCGTCTGCATCTACCGGCACGTTTATCTTGCGGGTCACTTTCGACTTGATGTCGAAGGTGTGTACGGACACTTTGGAATTTACTTCTCCCGTTTTAGGATATTTGTAAGTATACTCTCCCGGATACTTCTCGAAAGGGGTGAAGTGGGGGGCTTGTCCGGCAAAAAGAGGGAAAGAGTAGGAGGGAACATCTTTCTCGTCGAAGCGGATGAAAGCCAGCATCTGGCTGTCGGCACTGAATTCCAGCGCACGGTTGAAGGAGAACTCCTCTTCGTAAACCCAGTCGGGGATGCCGTTCAGCACCTCGTTCTGTTTCCCGTCTTCCGTCACCTGGCTTTCGCTGTTGCCGTAGAGCAGTTTTACAAGGAAGATGTTGTTGTCGCGTACAAAAGCCACCTGGTTGCCGTCCGGTGAAAATACGGGCACCTGTTGCGGGCCGCCGTCCGAAAGCTTTTCCACAATGTTGTTGATTTTACCGTCCAGATTGCGCTTTAGGCTGTAGATG
>ERZ1504756.322-NODE-322-length-12210-cov-4.961251_pt1 | contig 12210 bp, 10 predicted proteins | sample MGYA00572321_ERZ1504756 | MGnify/ENA primary metagenome ERZ1504756 (study PRJEB39906, sample SAMEA3182094) | gut metagenome | biome: human; feature: gut; material: Stool; isolation source: human stools | place: Canada | collected 2012-02-21 ...
GGGCTCGGAGATGTGTATAAGAGACAGGTACGCAACTGAAGAGTAATTCGGTGCGGATAACCCGTGGAAAAGCCGTGCTCGAGCCGACCCTCGAACTTGCTCCCGAGAAACTGACGTTCGATCCCGACGACGCTTCGGCCAATACCGTTCAGGTGCGGTCGAATACCGTGTGGAGCGCCGTTGCGAGCGACGAAGGGCTGGTGTTTTCTCCGGCATCGGGCGAGAACGACGGGGCGATTACCGTTACGGCGGCTCCTGCGGGTAAAACATCCGTAATTACAGTGACCGCCGGCGAAGGCGAGCAGACCGTGACGCGGCAGGTCGAGATTACATGCGAGAACCAGATTCCCGTTCCGGAGGAGACGATTTATTACGACGACTTCGATCAGACGCCTTTTTCGGGATGGGCCGATGCGAGCGCCGCATGGCAGAATCCGACCGGTCCGGGGGCGGCAGGGGTGACCTATACCTCCGCCCGGACTCGTATCAATAACGATAATTTCGGATCGTCGGGCCGCTATCCGGGAGCTTCGGGTGCGAACTACGTCCGTATCTGGTTCGACAACGGTCCGTATTTCATCGTGAATGACATCGCGCTTACGCCCGACCAGGTCGATCTGACCCTCTCTTTGGGCGCTTCGTTCACGGCGGCCGACTGTCTGATCGAGTTGAGCGGCGACGGCTCCTATTGGCAGCGGATCGATTATACCGGATCGAGGGCTTATAATATCTGGGAACAGATCTCCGTCGATTTTACCCTGGCTGTTCCCGTACAGCGGCTCTTCATCCGCTTTACGCCGCAAGGTTCGCAGAGCTACGGCGTCAATTTCGACGACTTGAAGCTCACGACCGGGCCGGGCGGACAGACGGTCGATTTGGACGGCGGCGACTACCGGTTCCCCGAGCTGCCGTCCAATTGGACCGCTCCGACTTCGTCCCAGGCTGTCGTTTCGGGCGATTATGCCTTCTTTACGCATTGGACGCAGACCGTCAATACGCGGAAAAACCTGCGGAATTACTCCTATTGTTACGATACGCGGCGCCATAACCCGATTTGGGTCGCCTATCCGATGCATGCCTGCTACCGCGAGGGCGGCTTCGGACGTACGGATCCCGATCCGTGGACGGCGGATCCGTCGCTCGATGTGGCGTATCAGTCGAAGATTTACCGCAAGGACGGTCCCTCCGGTTCGGATCCCTATCAGTATTGGACGAGCAATACGATGGCTTATCTCCAGCGGTCGGGATATTGGGGGAAGGGACATCTCTGCATGTCGAGCGAACGCGGCGGTGCGAACCAGCAGATCAACATGCAGACGTTCTATCCGACCAACATCGCTCCGCAGCCGAGTGCCAAAGCCGGTACGTTCGGAACAGTCTGGGGGTATGTCGAGGCGCTCTTTGCCGGGACGCGGAACAGCGAAAACGATATTGTAGCCGACGACGGCGTGCAAAATATGAACATCGTTTCCGATACGCTTTTCGTGGTGGCGGGCTGTTACTACGAGCATGATTACTGGCAGGAGTACGACTCTTCGGACTCCAATCAGGCCGAGCCGGACCCGGCGCAGAAACTCTGTACGATGCCGACCCATCAGTTCAAGATGGCGTTGCGTACGAAGTCGGGCAGCACGGGTAAACGGATTCAGCAGTGTACGGCCGATGAGTTGCAGGCCGTCGGTTTCTGGATCGAGACCTTCACCGACAGTCCGGAAACCAGCGCCCGCGCGGAATTGCGCCGTATCGCGGTGCCGGTCAGCTTCATCGAGGAGAAGATGGGCATGACCTTCTTCCCCGAGGTTCCCGAAGAGGTGAAGACACGGATCCCCGTGCCCGAAGAGTGGGGATTCTGAGTTTGGAGTGATAACTGTTTCGGGGAGGGACGCATTCTGCAAGGATGCGTCCCTCGTTTTTCGGATTTGAAACGGGTGAACCCCGGAAGTTTCGGAACCTGCCGGACGAGAAAATCGGGATGGGACGGACAAAACGGCAAAATATCGGTTATTTTTGCCCCGCTGAAAAAGTATGCGCCGGATGTACTGTCCGCATCGGACGGTTCCTGAATCTCCTTTGCGGGGGGCGGATCGGATTCTGTCCGAACAGGGTGGCGCAGTTTTGCTCCGGAGCGATCCGATATGCGTTTGTGGCCGTCTGTTGCTGCGGCCGGGACGAACCCGCAGACAGGATCCGTGAGCGGCGGGGCTTTGCCCGGGCGACACCCGGTATTTTTCAGTATTGACTGCTTTGAGTAATTGACTATGCTGAAGAGAAACGGATGGACCCGCAGCCGTATCGCCCTGCGGGAGTGGATGCCGGTTATCGTGTTGATGTGTTGTACTTTCGTGTTCAATACGTCGGAGTTTATTCCCATCGGCCTGTTGAGCGACATCGCGGCCGATTTCGGGATTACCGAGGCCCGGGCCGGATTGTTGATTACGGTCTATGCCTGGGTCGTGGCGCTGGTTTCGCTGCCGTTGATGCTCGCGGTAGCGAGGATGGAGTGCCGGCGGCTGATGCTCGGGGTGCTGGGGCTTTTCATTGCGAGCCACGTGTTGTCAGGACTTTCGTCTTCCTATGCGATGCTGATGGCTTCGCGGATCGGTGTGGCTTGTGCGCATGCGGTGTTCTGGTCGATCGTTTCGCCGCTGGCGGTCCGCGTCGCACCGAAGGGAGCGCAATCGGCTGCATTGGGATTGATTATCACGGGAACGTCGATTGCCATGATCGTCGGTCTGCCGCTGGGTCGCGTGATCGGACTTTACGTGGGATGGCGGACGACCTTCTTCTTCATTGCTGCGGTCGCGGCGGCCGTTTGGCTGTTTCTGGCGGCGATCTTTCCCCGGGTCCCGAGCCGCGACACCATTTCGCTGCGCAAGGTGCCCTCTCTGCTGGGAAACCCCGCTCTCGTGGGCCTCTATGTGCTTACCGTTCTCATGGTAACGGGCCACTATACGGGGTACAGTTACATCGAACCGTTCCTGGCACAGGTGGCCGGGCTGGACAACGACTGGATAACTTGGGTGCTGACGGCGTTCGGATTGGTGGGGATCGTCGGAAGCTTATGGTTTTCGCGCGATTATGAAAAACGTCCCTACGCCTTCATGCGGTTTGCCGTCGTGGGTATTGCGTTTTTCCTGCTGTTGCTGCGCCTTTCGGCTTTCGGGCACTTTCCGGTTGTCGCCCTGTGTATCTGCTGGGGGTTGGCCATTACGATTTTCAACCTGGTTTTTCAGTCGGAGATCATTCGTCTGGCTCCCGAGGCGACGGCGATCGCCATGTCCGTCTATTCGGGGATTTACAACGTCGGAATCGGTGCCGGGGCACTCGTAGGAGGATTCGTCTGTACGCACGCTTCGATTGCCCGGATCGGTTATGCCGGGGGTACGATCGCATTGTTGGCGGCGCTCTTTTGCTTGGTGCGGTTGGTGCCGTTATTGAAAAGGAGCCGGGGCTGATTTCGAACGAAGAACCGGAAACGCCCTGCCATCGGAGAGGTGGCAGGGCGCTGTGTCTTTCGGGGTGCCGACCGGAGCGGTCGGATCAGCGGTGCAAGCTGGTCGGGAGCTATTCAGCCTGTTGCTTCCCGCTCGGATCGAGGGGCTTGAAAAAGCCTCTTCCCGATTTTTTATAGAGCCAGAGCATGAAAAGACCCGTCAGGATGCCTACGCCGGTGCCGAGCAACAGATCGACGGGGAAGTGTTTGGCCAGGTAGATGCGCGAGTAGCAGATCAGCAGCGCTGCGGCGATCCCGAGCCATGTGAACCAGCGGCGGCGGATGACGGCGGCCGACATTACGACGACTGCCGCGATCGTCGCGGCGTGGGAGGATACGGTGCCGTATTTCCCGGCGACGGCTCCGGCGGGAACGTGTACGAGGCTGTTCGGTGTGGGGAGCCCGGCATGCCGCCAGGCGAAGAGCGAGTCGGCCGGAATGTCGAGTCCTTCGAGGGCCGGAGAGAACATCGGGCGCCAGCGGGGAGGAAAATCGGCCCAAAGGTGTTTCAGGGGACCCGAGTGCTTGAAGATGCCGCAGAGCATGTCCGAGAGCACCAGGGCGAGAGCCAGCGCCGCGAGGAAAAGCAGCGTGTTGCGCCATCCGTAGCGCCGGCAGACCAGCCAGAGTATCAGCAGGTAAAAGGGAATCCAGATCGCCATGCCCGAGATGAGGGTCATGATCCGGTCCAGGCAGGGACCGCCGTCGAAATTGAGAGCCAGAAACAGGGATTCGTCGCAGGAGTGCATAGGTCGTTTAGAATTGGAAGTAGATGAAAGGCTGGATATCGCTCGACTTGACCTGCATCACCAGCCAGATGACGCACGCGGCCAGGAGAACCTGTACGACCGTCGGCAGGGAGGTGACGAATCGTTGCGCCCAGCGGTCGCAGCGGTCGGGAAGCATGTGCAGCAGGTAGCCGATGCCGACGAGCAGGAAGATGCCGGCATAACCTTCGAGCACCTGGGGGATGACCGAAGGATTGAAGTTCGTGAAAATTTGGTGGAGCATCAGCTGCACGGTTTTCATCGATTCGGCACGGAACATCAGCCATCCGAAGCAGACCAGATTGAAGGTGAAGAAAATGCCCGGAATACGCCAGAACCACCGCATTTCGGCTCCTGTGGCTTTGGAGCCGGGAACGACGCTCAGCCAGAGCTTGTGCAGGGCCAGCGCTATGCCGTGCAGCGCTCCCCAAAGGATGAAGCGCACGGCCGCCCCGTGCCACAGACCGCCGAGCAGCATGGTGACGAGCAGGTTGAAATAGGTGCGGATACGCCCCTTGCGGTTGCCGCCCAGCGAGATATAGAGATAATCGCGCAGCCACGTGGAGAGCGAGATGTGCCACCGGCGCCAGAATTCGGTGATCGTGGCCGATTTGTAGGGGGCGTCGAAGTTCTTCGGAAAGCGGAAGCCCAGCAGCAGGGCGATGCCGATGGCCATATCCGAGTAACCCGAGAAGTCGCAATAGATTTGCAGGGCGTAGCCGTAAATTCCCATCAGGCATTCGAACCCGGAGTAGAGCAGCGGCTCGTCGAAGATACGATCGACGAAGTTGAGTGAGATATAGTCCGAAATGACGGCTTTTTTGAATAAGCCGATGAGGATCAGGAATACGCCCATGCCGAACATTTCGCGCGTGACCCGCAGCGGATTTTGTCGGATCTGGGGAATGAAGTCTTTGGCCCGGACGATCGGGCCGGCTACCAGTTGTGGGAAGAACGAGAGATAGAACAGGTAATCGGCCCAGTTGTTTAGGGGTTTGAGTTGTCCCCGGCAGATGTCGATCGTATAGCTCATCGACTGGAATACGAAGAACGAAATACCGACCGGCAGGAAGATGTTCTGGAAGTTGAGGAACCCTTGTCCGAAGAGGTTGTTGGCGATTTCGATCAGGAAATTCGTGTACTTGAAATAGCCCAACATGCCCAGATTGACCAACACGCTCAATCCCACGAGCCAGTATTTCGCCCGTTGCGTCCGTACTTTGTAGATGGCATGGGCGATCCAGTAGTCGCTCACCGAAGCGAAGACGAGCAGCAGGAAGTAGATGCCGCTCGACTTGTAATAGAAGTAGAGCGAAAAGAGGATGACATAGACGATGCGGGCCATCGGAGCCCGGCGGGTGAATCCGTAGAAGAAGAGGAATCCGGCGAAGAGGAAAAGGAACAGCCCGCTGCTGAAGATCAACGGCTGCGATGCGTCGTACGTGAGCATCGAAACCAGCTTTTCCCCGATATTTTCCACCGTCTGGATCATGTCCGGGCGTTAGGGTTTTTGCATACGGGGCCTGGCTGCCTGGCGCAGCATCATTTCCAGGTGCGAGATTTTCCGGGTGTCGATGACGTTGTCATGCGCAACGGGCGTGAAGGGAGGATGTTGTTCGGCACCTCGGTTGATGGCGTCGTACAGAGCCCAGGCTACGCGACGACCGCCCGCGAAATTGATGTGGGTGTAGTCCTTTCCGGCCCAGCCGTTGGCCACGAATTGCGCCATGCCGCCGAGCGATTGCATGGCGTCGTAGGCGCTCCAGAAGGCTGCCCCGCTGTTTTGCGCGGCCTGTCGTTGGGCCGCAGCCATGTAGGGTGCCGAATCCATTGGGACGAATCCCGAGTCCGACTTCACGCTGCGGTCGCTGACGCTCATCACTAATACGGCGGCCGTAGGGAAGCACTGCCGGATGTAGGCGATCATCTTCTCGATCTGTTCGCCGTATTTGGCGAAGGAGCGGATGCCCGGTTCCAGGATGTTGAGGCCGTATTGCAGGATCACCAGGTCGTAGCCGAGCATTTCATTGATCTGGGCATTGACCGTGGGCGAGGTCCAGAACATCGCCTGTCCGTTGTTGCTGCGGATCGAATAGTTGTCCACCACCACGCCGGGCGCCGATTCGAAGATCGCACCGTAGCCGATCGCTCCTGCGGCACCCGACAGTACCTTGAAACTCAACGAACGGATGTCGTCATGGACGACGATCTGTCGCACGGCGGGCGAACCTTCGATGTCGAACGTACGGTTGTCCCGATCATTGACGGTCACCTCGATACGGCTGTCGTCACGGCTGACGAACAGGATCCGGGCCGTGCGGCAACTGTCCAGGCAAGCCCGGTCCGATGAACCTTCCCAGCGAACGGAGGCTCCGTCCGAAGGTTGGCAGAGCCAGCCCGAGATGTAATAATAGTCGCTGATAGCGGCGGGGGTGTTTCGCCGTTGCATGATGTTGTAGGAGTCCCAACCTTTGGACTGGGTTTTGATCGTGCGCCGGAAGCCGGTCAGCGGCGAAGCCATCGGAGCGAAACCGGCCCCGGAACCGCCGAACCGGAGCTGCAGCTTTTCACGCAGGTCCGAGGAGAGGATGTCGCCTTCGACGAACGAGTCGCCCATGACCGCGATACGGACAGGAGCGTCGCCTTTCTGCAGTTTTTCATAGAAGGCCGTGAGGCGGCTGTGTCCCGTCGTGTCGAAATCTTCGATCGGGATCAGCGTCGGCGACAGCCGGACCGAATCCGGAAGCCGGGGTTGGGCAGTCGTATCGTCCGCCTCTTCCCGGAGGTTCCATTCGTAGGTGGTCGGGGCGTGTTGAGGCACCGTGTCGGCGATCTGGCGGGCGACCTGCGTCAGGTCGATGTGGAAATCCGCATCGTCCAGATCGATCGCTTTTTCGGCTTTTTCGAGGTCTTCTTCGAAAGAGATGAGGTCGGACAGGATGTTAGCCCTGCGCAGACTGACCCCGCCGAGCGTTTGCGGCGGTATCAGGCTCAATCCGATGAGAACGGCGATGAGCAGGGTGACGGCGATCCAGCTCCGGTGTGTGTAGTCCTTTTCCGGGGCCATCAATCACGGCGTCCTAAAATCATCAAAACGTAATAGAGCAGCGACGCTACGGCACTCAAGGCCGCTACCAGGTAGGTGCGGGCAGCCCACGAGAGGGCTTCCTTGGCTTGTCCGAGCTGTGCGCCTTCGAGCGTGTGGCTGCTCTGGAGCCAGGCGAGGGCCCGCTGCGAAGCGTTGTATTCCACCGGCAGGGTGATGATCGAGAAGAGAGCCGATACGCCGATCATGCCCACGCCGATCCAGCAGAGCAGTTCATTCTGCGTGGAGGCCAGGATCACCAGGCCGATGATGATGACGAACATTGCCATACGCGAGGAGAACTGCACGATGGGTACCAGCTGCGAACGCAACGCCAGCGGAGCGTAGCCCTGTGCATGCTGGATGGCGTGCCCGCATTCGCGGCAGGCGACGGCTGCCGCCGCGACGCTGCGGCTCGAATAGACCGCGTCGCTCAAATTGACGGTCATCGTCTGCGGATTGAAGTGGTCGGTCAGTTGTCCGCTGACGTGGGTGATCTTCACATTGTGGATCTTGTTGTCGCGCAACATCTTTTCGGCGACTTCCGCACCGGTGAGTCCGCCGGGGAAAGGCACTTCGGAGTATTTTTTGAAGACGTGTTGCAGGCGGGCCTGCACGATGTAGCCGATTACGCCGATCACGATAATCAGCACGAACATGCCCATCGTGGCGGCGTCGTACCGCGACGCTACGGGCTCCGTGGTGTAATAACCGCTTTGGAGCAGGTTGAAAATCAGCAGCATAATTTTTCAATTTCAGTGTCTGCGCTTCGATTTTTCCCGGACATATTCGGCCCCGGATTTCGAAGACGGACAGGGTTGTTATTTCGTATTCCGGCAGGTGTAGTATGCACCGGCCTGTTGAGCCGGCATCAGTACTATATCATTAACGTTCATGTGGGCCGGTAATTGTACGATCCAGGCGATCGTTTCCGCAATATCCGCGCCGGTCAAAGGTTCGACGCCGGTATAGGTCTTGTCGGCTCGCTCTTGATCGCCGTGGAAACGCACCAGCGAAAATTCGGTTTCGACCATGCCCGGACGGATCTCCGTGACCTTGATGCGGTGGCTCAGCAGGTCGGCACGCATGGCTTGCGAAATGGCGTGTACGGCGTGTTTCGACGCGCAATATACGGCGCCGTTTTCGTAAGGCTCGGTTCCGGCGATCGATCCGATGTTGATTACGTGTCCCCCGCCTGCGGCGATCATTTTGGGTGTGATGATGCGGGTGACGTAGAGCAGTCCCTTGACGTTCGTGTCGATCATGGCGTCCCAGTCGGCCGTGGAGCCCTGGTCGATGTGTTCGAGTCCGGCGGCCAGCCCGGCGTTGTTGAGCAGCAGATCGACCCGATCGAGCGGTTCGAGGTGTTTTCTGCATTCGGCTTCGCTGCGTACGTCGAAACAGAGCGTGCGGCAACTGCCGCCCTGCGCTTCGATGGCAGATTTGAGCGCTGCCAGCCGTTCGGCGCGGCGCCCTGTGGCGATGATGTCGTATCCGAGGGCTGCGAGCCGTAGCGCCGTAGCGTGTCCGATGCCCGAAGTGGCCCCTGTAATTAAAGCTTGTTTTTTCATAATGGTCGGTTTATCGAACAAAAGTAAGAAAAATTTATGTTACTTTGCATGAAAAATACGTGCAAAATCGGAAGAGGGTGAATCTCGAACTGTTCATAGCGCGCAGAATCGCGCGTAACGGACCCGGCAACCGTCCGGGTGTGATGGTTCGTATCGCCGTGGTCGCGGTAGCGTTGAGCGTGACGGTGATGATTCTGGCTTTGGCCGTTATCATGGGTTTCAAGCGGGAAATCACGGATCGTGTCACCGGCTTCTCGGCCCAGGTCGAGGTCGCTGATCTGCGAAGCGCCGGGTCGATCGAGTCGGTGCCGGTACCCCGCAGCGAACAGCTCGAGAGGGCGATCCGCTCGGCAGGCGAGGTCGTACGGCTCGCTCCCTATGCCGTGAAGGGGGGCGTGGTGAAGACGCCCGATGCGATTCTCGGCGTGATGCTCAAGGGGGTGGACGGCGGTTACGATTGGTCGTTTTTTCGGGACCATCTGCTCGAGGGCGAGTTGCCCCGTGTCGGGGATTCGGTTCGCACCAAGGAGATTTTGATCTCCCGGAGCGTTGCCCGGGAGATGGGGCTTGTGCCCGGCGATAAGGTCGAGATGCTTTTCGTCGAGTCGGAGAAGAGTCCGCGCCGCGATCGGTTCAAGGTGTCGGGTATCTATGCGACCGGGATGGACGAATTCGACCGGAGCGTGGCGATGACCGATTTGAGAAACGTGCAGCGGTTGGCCGACTGGTCGTCCGACGAGGTGTCGGGCTACGAAGTGACGCTCGCGGATTTCTCGCAGGCGGAAGATTTCTCCCGCCGGCTGAACGATATGTTGCTGGATTCGGATCGGGAGGCTTTTTGGGACCTGACGGCCCGCAGTGCGCAGGAGCGGTTCCCGACCGTGTTCGACTGGCTCAAGACGCACGATGTCAATGCTGCGGTGATCCTGGTCATCATGGTCGTCGTGGCCGTGTTCAACATGGCGACCGCGTTGCTGACGCTCGTGCTGGAGCGTACACGTATGATCGGTCTGTTGAAGACGATGGGAATGAACAGTGCGTCGCTGCGCCGGATTTTTCTCTACCGGGCCTTGATGCTCATCTTGCGAGGGGTCGTGTGGGGCAATGCGATCGGTTTGGGAATCTGTCTGTTGCAATATTATTTCCACCTGATCCCGCTCGATCCCGAGGGTTATATGCTGTCGGAGGTGCCCGTCGCGTTCGGCGTGGGGTGGTGGTTGGCGCTCAATGCGGGAGTCGTGGCCGTGATTTTAACGTTGCTGATGCTTCCGGCTTCGATCATTTCACAGGTCAAACCGGTGGAGGCGATCCGTTACGATTCATAAATAGAGTACATAAAAGATGAAACCATACGATACAGAGCAGGACAAGAAAGAACAGGTGCGCGAGATGTTCGACCGCATCGCTCCGGCGTACGACCGGTTGAACCACACGCTTTCGTTTCAGATCGATAAATTGTGGCGTCGGCATGTGGTGCGGATCGTGCGGCGGATGCAGCCCCGGCGGATTCTCGACGTAGCGACCGGTACGGGCGACCTGGCATTGGCGATGGCCCGCCGCATGCGGGGCGTGCAGGTATTGGGCGTCGATCTTTCGGAAAATATGCTTGCGGAGGCCCGCCGGAAGGCGACGGCCTGCGGACTGGACGAACGGGTGGTGCTTTCGCTCGGGGATGCGGAGCGCCTGGAGGTGGCGGATGCGTCGGTGGACGTGGTGACGGTGGCTTTCGGAGTGCGTAATTTCGGGGATCTCGGAGCGGGACTCCGGGAGATCGTCCGGGTGCTGAAGCCCGGCGGGAAGGTCGTTATCCTGGAGTTTTCGACCCCTCGCAATCCGTTGTTCCGAAGGGTGTACGGTCTTTACAGCCATCGCCTGTTGCCCGCTATCGGCGGGATGATCTCCAAAGACCGCAAGGCATACGAGTACCTGCCTGCTTCGGTGGATGAATTTCCGGCTCCGGAATGTTTTATGGCGATGATGCGCGAGGCGGGATTCAAGGATTGCAGGGCCCGTTCCCAGAGTTTGGGAATCGCGCAGATATATACGGGAGAAAAATAGGACCTTCGCGTGAGAACCTTGTTGAAATACGTATTGCCGGTGTTGTTCGCCGCTCTCTTGAGCGGATGCGGCGCGTCCCTGGTCCGAAAGGTCCGGATCGGAGAAGAGGTGGCGGTGCGTCAGTACGGTACGGTGGGTCTGGATTTGACGTTCGAAGTGGAAAATGCGTCCCGCCGCACGTTGCGGCTCGAGGAGGCCGAATTGGAATTTTTCACCGGAGCGGGTTCGCTGGGACGTGCCGTGTTGAGGGGTTCTGTCGAAATTCCCGGACGGAGTTGCGGCCCGGTGTGCAGTCGCTGGATATTCGATTTTCCCGATGCCGCCGCCGGAATGGTCCTTCGGAAGCGATTGGAGGAGGGGGATTACGCCCGGCTGGAGGTCGAAGTGCGGATGACGCTGCGGGCGGGGGCCGTGCGGCGCCGTGTTTCTTTCGAAAGGATGCCTTTTTCCGAATTTTTGAATATCTTTGCAGAAGATAGGATGCGCCTCGGATAAGCTCAAGCGACCGACGCTCGAAGCATGCGTCAAGAACACTTGCAAACTCTGCCATGCAAGGAGGAGGAAAACAGAACGTTAGGTTCGGCTTGCCGTGTGCCTTTCCTTATTTTTACCGAAGATAGGAGATACGCTTCGGGAAACTGGGAGCAGGTTCCTGCCGTTTTCTTCTCGGCTTTCACTATCTTTGCAGAAGATAGGATTCGGTTCAGCAATCTTTGCGTGCAAGCCCGCACGATTGCTCTCACCTTTCACTATCTTTGTCCGGGAGGAGTTTCCGTTCGAATAGTGTATCCGGGAAGTTCCGACTGGTTTAAGAAAATAGTGACTATGTATAGGATAATCGTTTCATTGCTGTTTGTTTTCGGATTGTATGGTGGCGTTTCGGCCCAGTCGCTCGCCTCTTTCAAGGAGCGTCTGTCGCAGCCTGCGGGTTCGGCAGCCGTTACCGTAGTGGAGCATGGGGATGCTGCGGGCGTCGTGAGCCGGGAGAGCCAGAGCAACGACCGCATCCGGTTCAAAGGGTACCGAATCGGTATTTTCTTCGATAACGGAGCGGAGGCCCGGGCCAATGCGCTTGCCGCCAAGCAGACGTTCGAAACCGCATTCCCGGATATTCCGGTCTATCTGGTTTATGAAAATCCCTATTTCAAGGTTTCTGCCGGAAATTGCGTCACTTCCGAGGAGGCGATCGTGTTGCTGGGCAAGATTCGCAGCCAGTTTCCGGAGGCTTATCTGATG
>ERZ1504756.355-NODE-355-length-11599-cov-4.341563_pt1 | contig 11599 bp, 9 predicted proteins | sample MGYA00572321_ERZ1504756 | MGnify/ENA primary metagenome ERZ1504756 (study PRJEB39906, sample SAMEA3182094) | gut metagenome | biome: human; feature: gut; material: Stool; isolation source: human stools | place: Canada | collected 2012-02-21 ...
AGTACGGTCTCGTGGGCTCGGAGATGTGTATAAGAGACAGATATTCTTATTCACCAGTCCGCCATACACCATGGTCACCACCTTCAGCGTTTCGGTATCAGTGATGCGGCGGCCATTCACCATTTTACTTTCAATACCCAGTTGGGCAGCGAGCTTCGTGGCCGAGCGTCCGCCTCCGTGTACCAAGACCTTGTAGCCTTCGATGGCTGCAAAGTCATCCAATAACTTATAGAGGGTGGCTTCCTCTTCTACAATCTTGCCACCCACCTTTATTACAGTCAGTTTCTCCATTTTATTCCAAATAAGTATATCCGTACAGTCCGGAACGGTAATTAGACAAGAATTCCTTCCCTTCTTCCACAGAGATACGCCCTTCCTTGACGGACTGCGTCACCCAAGTTTCCAGCGTACGTACCAGTTTTTTAGGATTATATTGCACGTAGTCCAACACCTCAGCCACCGTCTCGCCGTCAATCAGTTGGTCGATGGTGTAGCCTTTGGAATTGACAGACACATGCACGGCATTCGTATCACCAAACAGATTGTGCATATCTCCCAGAATCTCTTGATAAGCTCCGACCAGAAAAACCGCCAGATAGTAGTGTTCCTTGTCGCGCAACGAGTGCAGCGGCAGGGTGGTCGTATCGGCACGCGAGCTGACGAAATTGGCAATTTTGCCGTCCGAGTCGCAAGTCATATCCTGCAAGGTAGCCTCGCGGTCGGGTCTTTCATCCAGCCGTTGTATGGGCATGATGGGGAACATCTGGTCGATAGCCCAGGAATCGGGCAATGACTGGAACAGCGAGAAGTTACAGAAATACTTGTCGGCAAGCAGCTTGCTCAACTTGCGGAATTCCTCGGGGCAGTGCTTCATGCCGCTGGCAATGGAGTTGATTTCGCGGCAGATACTCCAGTAGAGTTTCTCTATTTGTGCACGCGTATTCAGGTCGACGATGCCATGGCTGAAAAGGTCGAGTGCCTCTTCGCGTATCTGCTGCGCATCGTGCCAAGGTTCCAGCATACTGCGCTGGCTCAGATTATCCCAGATGTCATACAGTTCCTTCACCAGTTCGTGAGCATCCTCTCCCGGTTCCCAGTCGTCGTCCATTTCGGGCAGGGAAGCCGTTTCCAGCACTTCGAAGATAAGCACGTAGTGATGGGCAGTCAGGCTGCGTCCCGTCTCGGTAATGATATTGGGATGAGGGAACCCGTGTTTGTCGGCAACATCAACGAAAGTCGACACCACATCGTTGACATATTCCTGGATGGAATAGTTGACGGAGCTTTCGCTACTTGAAGAGCGTGTACCGTCATAATCAACTCCCATACCGCCACCAGTATCCACGAATTCGATGTTGAAGCCCATCTTGTTCAGCTGCACAAAGAATTGCGAAGCTTCACGCAAAGCATTCTTGATGCGGCGTATCTTGGTTATCTGACTGCCGATATGGAAATGTATCAGCTTCAGACAGTCCTTCATATCTTTTTTCTCCAAGAAGTCCAGCGCTTCGAGCAGTTCACTGGATGTCAGTCCGAACTTGCTGGCATCTCCTCCGCTTTCTTCCCATTTGCCACTTCCACTGGAAGCCAATTTAATGCGAATGCCGATATTAGGTTTCACCTTCAATTGCTTCGCCATCTTGGCAATAAGATTCAACTCATTAAGTTTCTCTACAACAAGAAAAATGCGTTTGCCCATTTTCTGTGCCAACAGTGCCAGTTCAATGAAGCTCTCGTCCTTATATCCGTTACAAACCACGAGGGAACCCGGGTCTGTATTGACCCCTATCACAGCATGCAACTCCGGCTTTGAACCCGCTTCCAGCCCCAGATTGAACTTCTTCCCATGGTTAATCATCTCTTCTACCACGGGACGCATCTGATTCACTTTAATGGGATAGATAATAAAGTTCTCTCCTTTATACCCGTACTCGTCGGCTGCCTGTCTGAAGCAGCAGGACACCTTCTCGATGCGGTTGTCCAGAATATCGGGAAAACGCACCAATACCGGAGCCGCTACATCGCGCAACTGCAACTCGTCCACCAACTCTTTTAAATCGACGGCGACCCCATCCTTACGCGGTGTCACCACAACATGACCTTTGTCATTGATACCAAAGTACGAAGTGCCCCAACCAGTTACGTTGTACAGCTCTTCTGAATCTTCAATACGCCATTTTCTCATCAGTACATTTACTATTAGACTATTTACAATTTACTATTTTCCCACTATAGTGTGTCTTATAAAGGGGGCGACAAAAATACACATAAATCTAATATATCCAGCTCCTCGGACTGAAAAATACACATTTACAAGGGATTAAAGTCCTAAAAGTTGGCGTAACCGTTGCACGGATTCGCTAATCTGGCTGCGGCTTTCCAGATAACCGGCATCAAAGCGATAACGGGCCTGCGAGTAGAAAGGCTCACGCTTATCCAGCGCCTCCACAATGAAGGTGCGCAAATCTTCGTCCGTCTTGCCTTGCAGGATGGGGCGTTGCTGCTTCGCCACCCGGAGCCGGCGGAACAGAATATCGGGGTGTACATCCAGAAACACCGTCTGCCCGCAACCGTTCATATACTCCATATTGTCAAAAAAACAAGGAGTACCGCCACCGGTAGAGACCACGACATCCTCAAATTCCCCTACTTCATGCAGCATGTTTCGCTCCAATTCACGAAAAGAGGCTTCTCCCCGCTCGGTGAACAATTCACGGATTGATTTGTGAAAACGTTCTTCGATGTACCAGTCCAAATCAATGAACGGCACATTCATTTCGCGGGCAAAAGCCTTTCCTAAAGTAGTTTTACCGGCTCCCATGTAGCCGGTCAAGAAAATACGTATCATATCTGCTACGAGTTACAGGTTTCCTGCAAAGGTAGCAATTCCAAGCTGAAAACGCCTCTGTATCAGAGAAAAATTTTGATACGCTTGCTTAAATCTTCGAATTCCTTTTCTCCCGGTTCACCGGTGGGTGTACCGAAGGGCATCTGTGCAATCATCATCCAGTCGTCGGGCAGGTTCCAGGTGCGACGTACCTCGTCGTCAATCAAGGGGTTATAATGTTGCAGGGAGGCGCCCAACCCCATATCTTCCAGCATAGTCCAGATGGCAAACTGGTGCATAGCGGAGGTATGCTGTGACCAAGTGGGGAAATTATCCTTATAGGAAGGGAATGCTTCCTGCAGCTTCTTGACTACAGAAGTGTCTTCAAAATAGAGCACAGTACCGTGTCCGCTAGCAAAACAGCCGTCAATCTTGGCTTCCGTCTTGGCAAAAGCCTCGGCAGAGATGCGTGCTTTCAGGGTTTCCTTCACAATGTTCCACAATTTCTTATGTTCGTCGCCCAGCAGCAATACAATTCTTGTAGACTGTGAATTGAAAGCTGACGGCACATTCTTTACGGCTTCACGAATAATGTGTACTATTTCTTCATCCAGCACCGACGAATCGCTGCCGATAGAGTAATAACTACGGCGATGCGCCATGGCTTCTGCAAATGTTCTCTTCATTTTTTGTCCTTTCTTTTTTTATTGAGTTTTCTCTTATTTATTTTATATCCGCCATACAAAGAAACAAATAAAAGAGTTAAGTTGTTCGGATTTTCTTTTTTACCTTTGTCCGCAGTTATGAAGAAAGAAAAATATTACGTCGTATGGGCGGGAGTCAGCCCGGGTATCTACACTTCCTGGACAGACTGCCAACTACAGACCAAAGGCTACGAAGGAGCAAAATACAAGTCGTTCGAATCACGCGAGGAAGCGGAAAAAGCCTTTGCCTCTTCGCCGTACGCGTACATCAAGCGGTCGGCCCCTTCTCCTGCCAAGACTATTCCCGGCGCCGACGCTCCCCTTCCTGCCGCCGTCGCAGAAAACAGCCTTGCCGTAGACGCCGCCTGCAGCGGAAATCCCGGTGCCATGGAGTACCGGGGAGTACACGTCGCCAGCCGTCAGGAAATCTTTCACTTCGGGCCGATGTATGGAACCAACAATATCGGCGAATTCCTCGCCATTGTCCACGGACTTGCCTTGTTGAAACAGAAAGGTTTCGACATGCCCATCTACAGTGACAGCGTGAACGCCATCAACTGGATAAAACAGAAAAAATGCAAGACCAAACTGCCGCGCGACGCCAAGACCGAAGAGCTTTTCCACCTAATAGAACGTGCGGAGAAGTGGTTGCGCGAAAACACCTACACCACCCGCATCCTAAAATGGGAGACAAAGCAATGGGGGGAAATTCCGGCCGACTTCGGAAGGAAGTAAAAAAACGCGGGCACCCCGGATTCTTCATCCGGTTGTGCCCGCGTCAAGAAAATGATGCGGCCGAGCTTATGAATGAATAGCCGCCATCATGTTTTATTTGCTATACGATGCCTTCACGAAAGGAGCATCAAGCAAGTAGTCAAGACTCTGCTTCACACTCTCTTCTACGGGGCAGCTGTATTTCTCAATCTCAGCTACGATGTGGCGCACGCCAGCAGTATCCGTATTCTTGAAGATAGCATCATAACCTACCATACCACTCTGCCCAATCTCGCGGTGATCCTTGATATGGAGCATGGTGAAGCGTCCGGGATACTTGTTGAAGTAATCCACCGGGCTGTTCTGGCCGCGCACTACCCAGTAAACGTCCATCTGGAAGAATACATATTCGGGATTGGTGTGTTGCAGCATGTAGTCCAGCATCAGCTCCTTGTCTTCCACTTTCTGGAATTCATGGGCATGATTGTGGTAACCGTATTTCAAACCAGCAGCCTGGCAGCGCTTGCCCACTTCATTGTAATAGTCGCAGTAGGTCTGCAAGTCTTTCAATGTCTTGGGAACGGAGAGATACGGAGTCACGATATACTCCATACCGGCCTCCTTATGGGCAGCAATGCACTGATCCCACCATTTCAAGGCTTCCGTAAAGTCGCCCGAAGCCAGTTCCTCGTCCGACAACCCGTGGGTAGTGTGCGAAGAAAGCACGGTCATACCGCTCTTTTCCACCATCTGTTTGAACTCCTGGGGAGTCTTGCCGTAGAACTTACCGTCATTGTAGTTGGCGGCCTCCACACTGGTATAGCCCATATCAGCCAAATCCTTCAGAATCTGGTCGAGGTTACTGCCGTCCTTCACCAAGTCTCTTACAGAATAGAGCTGGATGGCTACTTCCTTTTTCGTCGTTTCCGGCGCCGTTTCCGTGCTGTGGCTGCTGCAGCTTGTGGCCATCATGGATAAGCACAGTGCTGACAAAATCATCATATGTTTGATTCTCATAGTACTATCTTTTTAGAAGGAATTAGTCGAGAACCTTTACACGGATGTTGCGGTACCAAACATCGTCGCCATGATCCTGCACACCGATAAAGCCTTCGTGGTTTTCGCCGCCACAGTTGTTCAACAGTTCGAAAGCCAAGGGCCACTTCTCTTCGCTGAACTTGCTTGCCTGCAACATTTCAGTCCATTGCTTAGTCCACAAGTGATATTCCAGTACGTTTTCATCGTTCTGTCCGTGAACTACAGTACCTTTGTATACCATAATCTTTGCCTTGTTCCATTCGCCGAAAGGTTTGGCGTTCTGCGGAACAGCCGGTATCATGTCGTACAAGGAAGCAGCCTGACGGTTGTTGTCCTTACCCAGTTTGGCATCCGGATGATTGGCGTTATCCAGCACCTGGAACTCGGGAGCAGAGATATAGATGGGTTCCAACACTTCGTTGCCGTCCTTGTCCTTTGAAGTAACTTCCTGAGCCAGATAGAAGATACCGGAGTTACCACCTTTGGAAATCTTCCATTCCAGTTCCAGCTCAAAGTTCTTGAACTTATGGGCGAAAATCAAGTCACCGCCCTCACCGGTCTGTCCTTCGCCGGTACCGGTTCCACAGAATTTGAGGCAACCATCCTCAATAATCCATCTGGAAGGCACTTTGTCCTTACCGTATCCACGCCATCCGTCCAGGCTCTTTCCATCAAAGATAGTGATATAACCGTCCGCATCAATCGGCAGGTTCAAGCTGTCCATTTCAGGCGCTTTCAGAGACTTGGAATAAGACACCGCAGTAGTAGTAGGAGCTGCAGCTTCCTCCGTAGCGTTCGATTTCTTTGCACCGCCACCGCAAGAGGCGAGCATACCTCCGATAAGGCAACAAGCCAAAGAATAATATATTTTCTTCATAATCTGAAAAATTAAATGATTAGTATTCGTTTATGAGCATCGGAACCTGGTTCCGATACTCTTTTTAATGTTTATCTGGGCATATCGGGCAACTTCCAGCCTTCACGGTAGTTATGCTTGATGAGCTCTTCTGCAAAAGCCTTGGCATTTACCGGATCTGTCCATGTCTTGTCGAAGCTCGGATGGCCGTTGTGTATCTTGAAGCCGTCCTTGATGACTGTACGCAATGTCTCGTCGTCGCCGATATTGGTGAAGCGCATGTTGGCTCCGTCCCATTCCAGTGTCTTGTTCAGGCCCTGCAGACGGATGGCCAATACACCCATTGCCACCATTTCGTTCATCGGTCCCGCTTCGGAGAAATCAGACTTAGGCATCACGCGGCTGGAAGGACTTTCCTTACAAGCACGTACCCAATCCATCTCATGACCGCCATTCATAGCCTTCGGCACACGGCGGCAAACCTTCGGTGCATTGGGCACGCGGCCAGAAAGTAACCACGGGTTCTGTCCGTAGCAACCGCAAATCAGCGTATCCTTCGTTCCGTGGAAGATAGTCAGACCGCCACCGCTCTGCATCAGTTGCTTTCCTTCGGGGAAGCCTTTCGGACGGTCGGGCATCATGCCACCATCATACCAGTGAACTTCCACTTCGGGCATAGCCACCTTCGGCATATTCTCACGTGCGGGGAAAGTCAGCTTCACATGCTGTGCTTGCGGAGCGCAGGCATTGAGCAACAATGTAGATGAACCTTCTACCTTGGTAGGATACAGCAACTTCAAAGCTCTGAACGGCTGGTGCAGGATGTGGCAAGCCATATCGCCCAAAGCACCCGTACCATAATCCCACCATCCGCGCCAGTTCCAGGGATGATAGATTTCGTTATATGGATTCATCTTGGCAGGACCGGTAAACAAATCCCAGTTCAGGGTTTTGGGAATGCGGTCTTCCTTTTCGGGAACATTCAATCCTTGCGGCCAGATGGGACGGTCGGTAGCACATTCCACCTTCGTCACGTCACCGATTTCGCCGTTCCATATCCACTCGCATACCAAGTCGGTACCCTCGTCCGAAGAACCCTGGTTACCCATCTGGGTAACTACTCCCGTAGAAGCGGCCAGGCGGGTAAGCAGACGGGACTCATATACGGAGTGCGTCAACGGTTTCTGGCAATATACATGTTTGCCCATCGTCATGGCATCAGCAGTAATGATGGCATGTGTATGGTCGGCAGTAGCGATGATAACGGCATCGATGTCCTTACCCATCTCATCGTACATCTTACGATAGTCCCAATACTTCTTCGCATTGGGAAGCTCATCGAACACACCTTTCGCGTAGCGCCAGTCTACGTCACAAAGCGCCACGATATTTTCCGTAGCCTTCACATGGTTGATGTTGGTGTGTCCCATACCGCCGATACCTACGGCAGCAATGTTCAAACGGTCACTGGGAGGCACGTGTCCGTGGCTCTTACCCAAAATGCTGCTTGGAGCAATGGTAAGACCCGCCAAAGCTAAACCTCCGGTCTTAAGAAATTCTCTTCTTGTAAATTTCGACATGGTTCTTTAGATTTTAAAATCGGTTAATATAATGAGTTTTAAAACAATCCTTAATTACAGTAGGCATCAGACTACCGTTTTCTTCGGACGGAGCAGTCCGTAACCTTCTTTCATATGCCTCCGGCGCTCCTTGATTTCCTCCAGCGTCTGCAAGTCGCCTATGCCGGGCAGGTCGTGGCGGCGCGCATCCTCCAGGAAGGTCCATCCGTATTGGGAAGCAATGGCCGAGTCTCGCATCTGCGGCAATCTCGGATCGCGTTTCCCGCTCTCGATGGAGTCTGCCATAATGTTGCAGAGCTTGTCCAGGTTCTTTCCGCCAAACGGTTTCTCCAGGCGAAGCGTACGGTTCACGCCGTGAAGTTCCACTACGGCAGTCCGGAAATCATGCGTCATGCGCACGATACCTTTTGTACCGATAATGTCCGTATATGCATTATGAGTCTGGTTTCTGGAGAGTTGTCCGTAGACGAAGCCTTGTGTGACATCGAAGGCGATGCCGTTCTCGAACGTACCGTGGCACTGTACCCACCAAGGGTCCTTGTAGTCCCACATCCGCATGCCTTGGGCATGCCAGGTCTTGTATTCACTGTCGGCATACCAGCGGGCGATGTCTATGTAGTGCATGCCGCAGTCGTGGTAGGCGGGACCCTCATATTCGTGTCCCTCGCCCGGCGCCAATCCCGGAGTCATGTGGCAGATGCGCAAGATAGCCAGTTCACCAATCTCGCCTTCATCGATAAACTGCTTCATAGCCTGGTGATACCAGGAGTTCCGCAGATAAAGGTTGACAGCGGCAATGCGATCATACTTTTCAATCAGGTCCACAATTTCCCATTCCTTATCAATGGTATCGGCAATGGGTTTCTCCGTCAGGATATGCTTATTGCTCCGGACAGCTTTCTCTATTTGTTCTTTTCTGGAATTTGCCAATGCAAAAAGACCAACAGCTTCTACACTCTGGTCATCAAAGATTTCTTGTTCATCGGATATGATTCTGGATGAAGGGGAAAGGTTTCTTGCCAATTCTCGGGAGGCCGGATCGGTATCGCAGATATATGCGATGTCCCATCGACCGCTTTTCTGCATTTCCTCCCAATACATTTGCCCCATTCTGCCGAACCCTATCAAACCAACTTTTATTTTCATGGTAGGCGAATATTAAATATTTACAGTTATAGTATTATCGGGGTCGATTGAATTACATGATTAAGAGTACTTGGACTGATAGTCATAGTAGCTGTCGTCGTAGACGTTGGATATAATTTTTTCATGATATTTGCAATGTTTATGTATGTGTTCTTTGCAAAAATAGGATAATTAGTGATAGAATGGAAGCAAGCAGATATTAAAAAAGCGTAAAAGACAAAAGAACGCCCTTTATTCATCATCGCCTAACAGCCGTGAAACACTCTGCCGGCAGCCGTCAACACCCACCTGCATCATAGATTCTGCGTAAGAAATATAGAAGAGAAAGAAGAATTAATAGGCTGTTTGCAGGAAATTAACTTCCTATTTAGTCATAACAGCCTAGCACAAGCGGGTGGAAGCAAAGTACGCAGAATTTTATTTCTATGAGAGAGACTGCATATCATTCAGTCTCTTATAATAGCCGTTCTTCTCGAGAAGTTCCTCGTGCTTACCACGTTCCACGATTTCACCTTCATAGAGTACACAAATCTCATCCGCATTCTTGATGGTGGAAAGGCGGTGGGCGATGGCAATCGTGGTACGGGTCTTCATTAGCCGTTCCAGAGCCTCCTGCACCAGTCGTTCGCTTTCGGTATCGAGTGCTGAAGTGGCCTCATCGAGTATCAGGATAGGCGGATTCTTCAAGATGGCACGGGCAATACTGATACGCTGGCGCTGTCCGCCGGAAAGCTTGCCGCCACGGTCGCCAATGTTGGTCTGATAACCGAGTTCGGTCTCCATGATGAAGTCGTGGGCATTGGCAATCTTTGCCGCTTCGACCACCTGCTCCATAGTTGCATTTTCCACACCAAAGGCAATGTTGTTGAAGAAGGTGTCATTGAACAGAATGGCCTCTTGGTTCACGTTTCCTATCAACGCACGCAGGTCGTGGATGCGAAAATTCTTAATATTCACACCGTCAATTGTAATCTCACCTAACTGCACATCGTGATAGCGCGGCAGCAAATCCACCAATGTCGACTTGCCGGAACCGGACTGGCCGACAAGTGCAATGGTCTGTCCTTTGGGCACCATCAGATTGACGTGCTTCAACACTTCGCGCTTGCCGTCGTAACTGAAGGAGAGGTCCTTAAATTCAATCCGGTCATTCATCCCGTGCAGCGGCAACGGGTTTACCGGTTCCTTAATGGGATTCTCGGCTTTCAGTATTTTGTCCACACGTTCCATGGATGCCAGACCCTTTGGAATGTTGTATCCTGCCTTTGCAAAGTCTTTCAACGGATTGATGATACTGTACAGAATCACCATATAGAAGATGAACGTTGATGCTTCCATGGAAGTGCCGTCGCCCAGAATAAGCAGACCACCGAACCACAGTACCAATACAATGAGCAGCGTACCGAGGAATTCACTCATCGGATGTGCCAACGACTGACGGATGGCTACCTTGTTGGTTGCATCACGCAGCTCGTCGCTGCATTGCTTAAAACGGTCCACCATCTTGTCTTCGGCTATGAAAGCCTTGATTATACGCAGTCCACCAAGCGTCTCTTCCAATTGCGACATGGTATCACTCCATTTCCCTTGGGCTTCCAACGACTTACGCTTCAGTTTCTTGCCAACTTTTCCCATCAGCCAGCCCATACCCGGCAATACCAGGACAGTAAACAGAGTCAGCTGCCAGCTGGTTACAATCAGAGTGGAAAAATAAAGCAGAATCAAGATCGGATTCTTGAGCAGCATATCCAGTGAACTGGTAATGGAGTTCTCAATTTCGCCTACGTCACCGCTCATACGTGCAATGATGTCCCCTTTCCTTTCTTCAGAGAAAAAGCCGAGCGGCAAGTGCATCACTTTGGAATAGACCATCACGCGGATATCGCGTACCACTCCCGTACGAAGGGGAATCATAATGGCAGAAGAGCCGAAATAGCAGGAGGTCTTCAGCATGGTCATGAAAGCAAGGAAGAGCCCCATGAACAGCAATGTCATCTGTGGCCCGTGTGTCTCAATCATCTGGGTGACGTAGTAATAGAAATTATTCACCGCCACTTCCTTGATGCCTTCGCTCCCCCACTCCATGTACTCGTACACTTTGGTATTCTCCCCCGTTTTGAAGAGGATATTGAGAATAGGAATCAACAATGTGAATGAAAATACGTTGAATATGGCAGACAGTACATTGAGCACGATTGCCCAACCGATATATCTCTTGTAAGGCGACACAAAGCGTCGCATCAGCTGCAGAAATTCCTTCATTGCTTGTAGTTAAGTGAATTATGAGGTCGCAAAGATACAAGAAAACGAGGGAATGGAAAAGGGTTTCAGGTTATTTCTGCCTAAATGCCCACATTCTCTACTTTCTTTTGTGTCCTTGCATACTTCTCCAGCACCATGTACACTCATACATTGTCATCTTAATAATAGCCGGCTCATTTATTTTCCATCTTTACTCCTAACTTCCACACAATTTTCTTCAAACTTCAATATGCCCAAGCAATTATATGAGTAAATAATGAAAAAGATGTACCTTTGCACCCGACTTAACTGAGAACTTTGTTCACCACATGAGAAAAGCTATTATCGCAACCCTATCTGTCCTAATCGTACTTCTGTTCATTGCTTGCAATACCCGAGTGAACTATAATAAGTACCTAATTGCAATTGACTCGCTCATCGTTCAGCAACCGGACACTGCCCTATCTCTGTCTCTTATACACATCTGACGCTG
>ERZ1504756.367-NODE-367-length-11387-cov-4.282916_pt1 | contig 11387 bp, 10 predicted proteins | sample MGYA00572321_ERZ1504756 | MGnify/ENA primary metagenome ERZ1504756 (study PRJEB39906, sample SAMEA3182094) | gut metagenome | biome: human; feature: gut; material: Stool; isolation source: human stools | place: Canada | collected 2012-02-21 ...
GTTTTTGGGTTGTATCTCAGGCTTTATTTTCGCCCGCCTTTGGAACTTCTACCGTTGTCTGGGCATTTACTTGCCCGAACGGAATTTTGCCATGATCGGCATGGCGGGACTGATGAGCGGCGTCATGCACGCCCCGCTGACAGGCATATTCCTTATCGCGGAACTCACCGGAGGCTATCAGCTATTCATGCCCCTGATGATCGTATCCGTCTGTGCCTACCTGACCATTATTTCTTTCGAGCCTCACAGCATCTATTCCATGCGTTTGGCCAAAAGAGGCCAGTTGCTCACACACCATAAAGACCGTGCCATACTCACGCTGATGAGTCTCGACTCGGTCATCGAGAAATACGACGAATACCTGTATCCGGACATGGATTTGAGTGAATTGGTAAAAACCATCTCGGCTTCGCGCCGCGACGTGTTCCCGGTGGTGGACCGCCAGCACCGTCTGGTGGGTATCATCTATCTGGACGATGTCCGCCCCATCATGTTCCGGCAGGAATTGTACCACCGTTTCCAAATCGGCCAACTGATGAAAGAGCCGGTGGCCCGCCTGAACATCGACGACTCCATGGACGTGGTACTGCTCACGTTCGACAAGACTCAGGCCTGGACACTCCCTGTGGTAGACACCGAAGGCACGTTCATGGGCTTCATCCGCAAATCGCACGTGCTGACCCTTTACCGTAAGACCCTGGCCGACTTATCCGACGACTAAAAACTAAAGACATGAAAAAGAAAGAAGATTTGAGAATTGTATATATGGGCACGCCGGAGTTTGCGGTGGAGAGCCTGAAGTGCTTGGTGGAAGGAGGTTACAACGTGGTCGGCGTCGTCACCATGCCGGACAAACCGATGGGCCGTCATCAGGACGTACTGCAAGCCAGCCCCGTGAAACAGTACGCCGTGGAACACGGCCTGCGTGTCTTGCAACCGGTCAAGTTGAAAGACGAAGCCTTTGTGGAAGAACTCCGCTCCCTGCGTGCCGACCTGCAAATCGTGGTGGCTTTCCGCATGTTGCCCGAAGTGGTGTGGAACATGCCTCCCATGGGCACATTCAACCTGCACGCGTCGTTGTTGCCGCAATACCGTGGAGCCGCCCCCATCAACTGGGCCGTCATCAACGGCGAAACGGAAACGGGCATCACCACGTTCTTCCTCAAACATGAAATCGACACCGGCGAGGTCATCCAACAAGTGCGCATCCCGATTGCGGATACCGACAATGTGGGCGTGGTGCACGACAAACTGATGGAACTCGGCGGCCAGTTGGTGGTGGAAACGGTAGACCATATACTGACAGATACCATCCGCCCCATACCGCAAGAAGAGATGGCTGTGAAAGGTCCCTTGCACCCGGCTCCCAAAATCTTCAAGGAGACGTGCAAGATGGATTGGCAAGGCCGGCCGCTCAAACCATTGTACGACTTCGTACGGGGCTTGTCGCCTTATCCGGCAGCCTGGAGCGAGATGAAGGACGAAGCCACAGGCAAGGTTTATACCCTTAAAATATACGAAACGGAGAAAGAGCCGTGTGTGTGTCACGAACCGGCGGGCAAAGTGGTCAGCGACGGAAAGACCTATCTGAAAGTGGCTGTCGACGGAGGCTATCTCCGCCTGAAGGAAATCCAACTGACGGGCAAGAAAAGGATGCGCATAGAAGACTTCCTGCGGGGCTTCCGCATGCCGGAAAATCTCCTCATGCTATAGAATCCGTAAAGGAAATTCAACGCCCGAATCGTTCGCCGCAGAACGGAAAATCAATCTCAGGAGATTGAAAAATCGTTCGCCTGAGATTGAAAAATCGTTTGGCGCAGAAAAAAACAACGCCTTGCAGAGACTGTCATACCCCCTGCAAGGCGTTGCTTATTACACTGTTTACCAGTTGTTTATACATTTAAAGCCCAAATACTCCACACGGCTTGGTTTTGTAAATCATTCGACAGGCCATCCATCGCCATACATGACCGGATCGGGCTATCAGGCATTTGTCTTCCGGTAACTCCACACGGCTACTCCGGCAAACACCGACATGAAACACAGCATCTTGCCGAACTGCGGCCACAAGTCGGTCAGCCCGCATCCCTTCAGGAAAATCATACGCATGACCTGAATAAAATAGGTCAACGGATTGAAAGCCGCTATCCACTGCGCCCAGTCTGGCATGCTGCGCACGGGGGTGAACAGGCCGCTCATCAGGATAAATACCATCAGGAAGAAAAACATGACGAACATGGCCTGCTGCATCGTGGCGGAATAATTGGAAATAATCAGTCGGAAACCCGACATCGTAAGAATGTAGATGCACGAGAAGAAATATATCAGCCACAAACTGCCTGACGGCACAATGCCGTAGAGCACGGCGGACAACACCAAGCCGATGGACAGGACCACCAGCCCCACAATCCAGTAAGGCACCAATTTAGCCAGGATGAACACGAACTTGTTGAGCGGTGTGACGTTCAACTGTTCAATCGTGCCCACCTCTTTTTCGCTCACGATATTCAATGCAGGAAGAAAGCCGCAAAGCAACGTCAGCATCATGATGAGCAAAGCCGGTACCATGAACACTTTATAATTCAAATGCGGATTATACAAGTTAAGTACGGACAAACGGGCCATACCCGTGCCTCCCAATTCCTGATTCACGAAATCGTTTACCACCGTAGAAAGGTAAGAACTGCCCAGTCTGCCTTTGGTTCCGTTGATGGAATTGGCCGAAATCTGAAGTTCCACGGGGCGCCCCGTGCCTAAAGATTTGGCAAAGTCACGCGGAATCTCCAGAATGACATCCGCCTCTCCGCGCTCCACGCTCTCCAATGCACGGCCGTAATCCGGTGCGTTCTCCACCAAATTGAAATAATCCGTAGAGGCCACTTTCTCTACCAAACGGCGCGACAAGGCAGAATGGTCCAAGTCTACCACAGCCAGGTTGTTGTACTTGATTTCAAGATTGGCAGCCCACGGCATCAGAATCATCATCATGCAGGGAAACACCAAAATGAGCCGGGGAATGATGGGATTCCTCCGCATTTGCTTGAACTCCTTTTCTATTAAATATTTCAGTACCATAAGTTTTCCTTTTTTACGTCCGTATTATTCCAGCCGCTCCTTGAACTTCTTCAAGCTCAGCCCGATGAGCAAGGCCGCCATGCCGGACAGTATCAACGCCTCATGCCATACGGCGGCCATGCCCAAGCCTTCTATCATCACCTTCTTTACGGCCTGTATGTACCACCTTGCCGGAATGATATTGGAAATCCACTGCAGGACGGCCGGCATGCTCTCTATGGGAAAAATCATGCCAGAAAGCAACATGACAGGCATCATCAGTCCCATACCCGACACGATCATGGCCGCCACTTGGTTTTGTACCACACATGAAATGAGCAATCCCAACGACAGAGCCACCGCAATCAGAAGGAGGCTCAAGAAAGACAGCGTCCAGAGGCTGCCCTCCACCGGCACGTGCAGCACGTAGACCGACAGCAGCAATATCGTGGCCAGATTGACGCAAGAAAGTACCAAGTAAGGTACGGCCTTGGCCAGAATGATAAAAATAGGCCGGATGGGCGACACCAACAGGACTTCCATCGTACCGGTCTCTTTCTCTCGTACAATGGAAATGGAAGTCATCATCGCACAAATCAGCATCAGTATCAACCCCATCACGCCGGGTACGAAATTGTAGGCGCTCTTCATCTGAGGATTGAACAAGAGATGGGTCTGCACGATGGGGCTTGATTGCGTCCCTGATTGCAAGGCTTGCCCGACAATGCCCTGCACGTAACCGGCCATCATGTTACCCGTGTTCGGGTCCGTGGCATCCACCACCAGTTGTATGCCCGCCTCTCCCGTCGACAGATTGGCATCGAAATCCGGAGTGAAGGCCACCACGATGTCCGCTTCATCATGCCGGAACACGGTTTCGATGTCGGAGGCCGAGGACAATTCTTTCACGACCGAAAAATAACGGTTTTCGTCTATCCGCTCCGTAATGCGTGTAGTGACGGCATCCTTCGACGGATCGAGCACGGCCACGCGGCTGTGGTTGAGTTCGGTGGTGATGGCAAAACCGAACAAAATGATTTGCAACACCGGCATGCCCAACAAAATCAACATCGTCCGCCGGTCGCGGAAGATGTGGAAAAATTCTATCTTGATAAAAGCCCAAAACTGTTTCATCTTTATTGAATAATTTACTCACGCTCGGCAGACACCGAACAAGTTCGGTCTGCGCTCTCTTACCCGCAAATTTCTGCATTACGTGTGGCCTCACGGGCCAAACGGTGGAACACTCCGTCCATGTCTTTCTCGCCGAAAGTACGCTTCAAGCCTTCGGGCGTATCCAATGCCCGTATCTTCCCGTCCACCATGATGGACACGCGACCGCAAAATTCGGCCTCGTCCATATAGTGCGTCGTGACGAAGATGGTGATACCCTGGTCGGCTGCCTGATAGATCAGTTCCCAGAACTGGCGTCGCGTCTTAGGGTCGACCCCTCCGGTCGGTTCGTCGAGGAACACGATGTCCGGACGGTGGAACGTGGCCACGGAAAAAGCCAACTTTTGTTTCCACCCCAAGGGCAACGATTTGACCATCGTGTTCCGCTCCGCTTCCAGTCCCAACGTATGCAGCACTTCGTCCGTGCGACGGGCTATCACCTCGTCCGAGAGTCCGTAGATACCGGCAAACAGGCGAATGTTTTCCCACACCTTCAGGTCGTCGTACAACGAGAATTTCTGACTCATATAACCGATATGTTTCTTGATTTCTTCCTGCTGGGTGTTGATGTCGAAACCGGCCACGCGCCCCGTGCCCGACGTGGGATAAGACAGGCCGCACAGCATGCGCATGGCTGTGGTCTTGCCTGCCCCGTTCGCCCCGAGGAAACCGAAGATTTCGCCCTTCCCCACACGGAAGGAAATGTGGTCTACAGCCGTGAACGTCCCGAACCGTTTCACCAAATCGTGCACCTCGATGGCACATTCCGACCGGGCTCCGGCCGGTTCGCGTTGCAACCCCGGCGGACACAGGATGTCGGCAAACCGTTCCAACATGACGGCGGGGGTATCTATCCCCTTGACCGCACCACCGTAGAGGAATGCCATACGGTCGCAACTCCGGATCTCGTCGAGATAAGGCGTAGAGACGATGATGGTGATGCCTTCCCGCTTCAGCCGCCGCAACATTTCCCAAAATTCCTTGCGCGAGACAGGGTCGACTCCCGTGGTCGGCTCATCCAACAACAAGACCATCGGTTTATGAATCAACGCACAACTCAACGCCAGTTTTTGTTTCATCCCGCCGGAGAGTTTCCCTGCACGGCGGGTTTTGAACGGCTCGATCTGCTTGTATATGTCTTCCACCAGATGGTAATTCTCACGTACGGACGTACCGAACAACGTGGCAAAAAAGTTCAGGTTCTCCTCCACCGTCAGGTCGGGATACAGGGAAAACCGACCCGGCATATAACCGACGCAAGCACGCAGCTTGCGGTAGTCCCCCACAACGTCCAGCCCGTCCACCGTAATCCGCCCGCTCTCCGGACACAGCAAAGTGGCCAACATGCGGAACAGCGTGCTTTTCCCGGCTCCGTCCGGTCCTATCAGTCCGAAGATTTCTCCGGACCTGACCTCGAAAGAAACGTCGTCCAAAGCCTGTACGCAGCCGTAATGTTTGGACACGCCCTCTACCTTCACAATGGATTCCATGACACCTTAGTTGAATTTGACTTCGCCATACATGCCCAACTTCAGCAAGCCGTCGTTTTCCACGGCTATTTTCACGGCGTACACCAGATTCGCCCGTTCGTCGCGCGTCTGTATGGTTTTAGGCGTAAACTCGGCCTGTCCGGATATCCACGTGATTTTTCCCTTGTATTCCTTACGGTCTTCCGCCCCGTAATCGGCATAGACTTTCACCGTTTGCCCCAGTTTTACTGTAGAGAGTTGGTCGCCGCTCACATACGCCCGCAAAAAGACATGCTTCATGTCCGCCACTTTGAACAAGGGTTTGCCTTGGGCCGTCACTTCGCCCCGTTCGGCATACTTCGTCAGCACCGTACCGGAAATGGGACTGACGATACGGCATTTCTCCAGTTGGTCTTCTATCTGCCGTATCTGTATCTCTGCGGCATCCCCTTCTTCCGTTACGCCTTGGTTGCCGAGATTCAAAGTAGACAACTGGGCTTCCAACTGCTTTTTCAGCACAGCCAGTTGCGACTCCACATCGTCCACCTGCTTTTGCGTACCGGCATTCTGCGCCAACAGGTTCAGGCTGCGCTTTCTTTCCAGTTCGGCCTTTGCGATCTGTTCCCGAGTGGCCGCCACCTGCTTGGCCACGTCCGCCCTACGGCTACCGATGGAACGTACTTGGGCTTCCAGTTGGCACTTCTTCAGGTAAAGCTGCACGGAATCCACATATCCCACTTGTTGCCCCTGCTCCAACAAATCACCTTCTTCCAGATTCAACGCCATGATTTTACCGTTGGCTTCGGACGATACGATGACTTCCGTGGATTCGAAGATTCCGGTAGCGTCGAAATCCGTGTCTGTCCCGCTACACGCCGCAAGCAATCCCAACAAGGCCACGCCGCAAATGTCCCGGGCTCCCCGTTTGAATCCATACCCCGTCTTTCCCACGGCGACCGGACTGTCCAGCTCGCCCCGCCATAACTTATTCCAAATGTCCATATTCATTCTGTTTTTAATGATTCATCGTATATTTGATATCATATAAGGCTTGCAAGCGTTGTATCTCGTGCAAGGCCTTGGTCTGCTTGGCCTGGTCTTCGGCCGTCACTTCGCGCAACATTTCCGTCACGGTGAGCGTGCCGTTCGCGACCTTGGCTTCGGCCGACTTCCGGATATTGGTGCGTAACCTTATCAACTCATCGTCATTCTTCATCAAGGTATCTATTTTCTCCACCGTACGCCACTGCTGCGCCGTTTCCATACGGTTGTTCAACCGGAATACCGCCTCCTGCACGTCGATGTCGTCGCGACTTGCAGCCAACAGTCTTTTGTCGTTCTTCCGCGTGTACAAGTCGCTGATGTTCCAACTCAACCGCACACCGGCTATATAATAAGGCTCGAATCCGCCCTTCAGCATATTCAGTCCGGGGTCACCGTAAGCCCCTTGTGCGAATACTCCCAACTTGGGCATATAACGGGCTGTCAAACCTTTCTCCTGCACAGACAACTGCCGCCGCTGCGATTCGTAAAGCGATAATTCCGGCCTACGGTTTTCTTCCAACGGCTCCACGGTGACGGACGGCTTGACCAACCGTTCCGCATCAATTCCTTTCCGACCGGTCAGCAGTCCCAGCACCTCGGCATACGCTTTACGATTGACACGTAGCTCACTCTCTGTCTGCCGAGCATTCAACTGTTCCACCGCTACGGCATCCAAATCGGCCTGATTGGCCACCCCTTGCTGCATGCACGCACTCACCTGGCCATGGTTGCGTGCCAACTGGACTTGCAACAAGGCGTTCTGTGCCAACTGGGCGTCTATGAGCAACATGCCGAAGAATAATTGGTTCACCCGGTCGTTCAACGCATAAAGGTTTACTTCCAGTTGTCCTTTCTGCACCTCGGATTTGGCCCGGGCCTCCTCTTTACGGTTACGTACGACTCCTCCGTCCCAGATCGTCTGGTTCAGTTCCAATACCAGTTGGTACTGGTCGTTGTCCAAACCGAACTCTACTCCCGGAATGCTAAAGGGCATCTTCGTCACGTCCGACTGGTATGAAGCCTTTCCCGAAAAGCTCAGTTGGGGAAAATAGCCTTTCGCCGCATTCTCCACAGTGAAATCCTTTGTACGCTCAATCAAATCGAACTGCCGCACCAAAGGATAATTCTCCCGTGCTGCACGGTAACACTCTTCCAAAGTCAGTTGAGCCGACACCGTCCCACAAACGGCGCACATCCCTACGGCCCATACGAAAATCCGTTTCATATCCGTCTTCATTTCCTAAGTCTGCTTAATATCATTTCAATGTTCTCTGCCCGTCGCTGCAAGATGAACTGCCGCACGTCTTCCCGGTCTAAATCGAATGCCTGTTGGACAAGCGACTGTCCCACAAAAGACATTACATTCAGCGAGAAGATGGAAAACATCAGGTCGGCCGTCCTTATGGGACGTACCTCGCCGCGCTTCACGGCTTGTTCCAATCGTCTTTTCACATTTTGCAACGTGTTCCGCACCGCGCTCGACAATACCGGAAGATAAAGCTCTCTGCGCTTTTCATTCAGATGAATCTCGTTCAGAAGAAAAAACGGCAACTTCGGGTTTTCTGCTATAAAATCGAAGTGAGCCCCCGTCAAATCTTCCATCTGTTTCAGAAACGGCTTTCCGTCATCCAAGGTAGCCACTAAGGAATGGGCCATCAAATCCACTTTCTCTTGAAAAACCCGTTCGAACAGTTTTTCTTTTGTGCGATAGTAATAATGCAACATGGCGTGCGTCACTCCCGCCTGTTTCGCTATTTCGGTAGTTTTGGCCAGTGCAAAGCCTTTGTCCAGAAACTCTGTCTCGGCCGTCTGCAATATCGCTTGTTCCGTATTATCTTTCTTGCTCATAACAACTTTAATGTCTAACAATGATGTTAATTCATGAGCAAAGATAGAGATTTGTATGAAGGATACCATAAAATCTCCGGAAGAAAACTTGTCGTTTAACTAATATTATCACCTGTTAAACCTACGCAAACAAGAGTGGCCACGAACTTTCCTTGAAAAAAAGTCCGTGGCCACCAACAACCATGAAAACAAAAAAATCTCGCTCTTAATACGAACGGGCAATCAGCACACGGCATTTGGCCGGTTTCCCGCTCACCATATCCACACCCGGAGTCTGCTCGAACTCAAACGGCACGCAACGGATAGTGGCTTGTGTGTCCTCCTTGATTTTCGCCTCCGTCTCAGCCGTCCCGTCCCAATGACAAAGGAAGAAACCGCCTTCCTTCACACGCTCCTTGAAATCCTCGTAGTTGTCGCATTCATAAATATGCGCATCGCGATAGGATTTTGCCTTGGCGTAGATGTTATCTTGTATTTCGTCTAACAAAGTCTTCACATAATCCTCGATGCCGTCGCACGTACGGGTTTCCTTCTCCAACGTGTCGCGCCGCATGACCTCTACCGTATTGTTCTCCAAATCGCGCCCTCCCATGACCAAACGCACCGGCACACCTTTCAGCTCATAATCGGCAAACTTGAAGCCGGGACGCTTGTTGTCGGCATTGTCATACTTCACGGAAATGCCCAATGCACGAAGACGTGCAACGATGCCTTCCACTTTCTCGTCGATAGCCTTCAGTTGTTCCGCATTCTTATATATAGGAACTATGACCACTTGAATAGGAGCCAGCTTCGGCGGCAATACCAGACCGTTGTCATCGGAATGCGTCATGATGAGTGCGCCCATCAAACGGGTGGATACTCCCCAGGAAGTAGCCCAGGCATATTCCAACTTATTGTCTTTATTGATAAACTGCACATTAAATGCCTTTCCGAAGTTCTGCCCCAAGAAATGAGACGTGCCGCTCTGCAAAGCTTTCCCGTCCTGCATCATGGCTTCGATGGTATAAGTGTCCAAAGCACCGGCAAAACGTTCCGTCTCGCTTTTCACGCCCTGCACTACGGGCACGGCCATATACTGTTCGGCAAAATCGGCATACACTTTCAACATCAGTTTGGCACGTTCTTCGGCTTCTTCACGCGTGGCATGTGCCGTATGTCCTTCTTGCCACAAGAACTCGGCCGTACGGAGGAAAAGTCGGGTACGCATTTCCCAGCGCATCACATTGCACCATTGGTTGCAAAGGATGGGCAGGTCGCGGTAGCTCTGAATCCAGTTTTTATAAGTATTCCAAATGATAGTCTCGGAAGTAGGACGGATGATCAGCTCCTCTTCAAGTTTGGCAGCCGGGTCTACCACCACACCGGTCTTGTCCTCGTTGGTCTTCAAGCGATAGTGCGTCACCACGGCACATTCCTTGGCAAATCCTTCCACATGTTCGGCTTCTTTACTCAGAAACGATTTAGGAATCAGCAGCGGGAAATAAGCGTTTTGCACGCCGGTCTCCTTGAATTTATCATCCAACACACGCTGCATCTTCTCCCAAATGGCATAACCATAAGGCTTTATCACCATACATCCTCTTACATCCGACTGTTCGGCCAAATCGGCTTTCACCACCAATTCGTTATACCATGAAGAATAGTTCTCACTTCTTTTGGTCAAATCTTTAAGTTCTTTAGCCATAATCAATATCTATAAACAGTTTGCAAAATTAGCAAAAAGTTTCCTTTTCATGCGGTTATTCGGCAGAAAATATCTAATTTTGCTTGTGATTTAGATTTTAAAAAAGTTATAACTATGAAAGGATTGAAGTTTTGTGCACTCGTACTGAGTGCAGGTATGCTTTTAAGCAGTTGTGGAGGAAACATGAACAATACCGGCAAGGGGTCGCTGATCGGTGCCGGCGGCGGTGCAGCCTTGGGTACATTGATTGGAACCTTGGCATCCAGCAATAAAGGTAAAGGAGCCGGTATCGGTGCTGCTGTAGGCGTAGCCGTGGGCGCTGGTGTAGGTGCATTGATCGGAAAGAAAATGGATAAAGCCAAAGCTGCGGCTCAACAAGTGGAAAACGCGCAAGTGGAAAGCGTAACCGACGCTAACGGTCTGCAAGCGGTGAAAGTAACATTCGACTCTGGGATTCTGTTCAACACCAGCAGTTCGGCTTTAAGCAGCAATGCTACCGCTTCATTGGCCAAATTTGCCAGCACAGTATTGAATGTAAACAAGGATATGGACGTGGCGATTAAAGGGTACACCGACAATCAAGGATGGAAAAACAGCACAGCCGCCCAAAGCGTGCAAAAGAATATGGATCTGTCGTTACAACGGGCCAATTCTGTTTCCAATTACCTGAAACAATGCGGAGTTTCCCCGACACAGATAACATCGGTAGAAGGCTTGGGAGAAGCTGACCCCGTAGCTGACAACAGTACGGCTGCCGGACGCGAGCAGAACCGTCGTGTGGAAGTTTATTTGTATGCCAGTGAAAAAATGATTCAGGAAGCCCAAGCTCAGGCAGGCAACTAATCAGACAGATGAAAAAAATTCAGAAACTGATTCAATGGATTGTACTCTCGTTCTTCGGGAGTACAATCTTTTTTGTTATTCTCTACCGCTTTGTCCCCGTACCTGTCACCCCGCTCATGTTCATCCGCTGTGCACAACAAGTCGGCCGGGGCGAAAAAATCAGGTTGAAACACCATTGGGTTCCTTTGGATGAAATGTCCAAATACTTGCCCGTAGCCGTCATGGCTCTGTCTCTTATACACATCTGACGCTGCCGACGAATAGAGAGG
>ERZ1504756.403-NODE-403-length-10839-cov-5.355156_pt1 | contig 10839 bp, 12 predicted proteins | sample MGYA00572321_ERZ1504756 | MGnify/ENA primary metagenome ERZ1504756 (study PRJEB39906, sample SAMEA3182094) | gut metagenome | biome: human; feature: gut; material: Stool; isolation source: human stools | place: Canada | collected 2012-02-21 ...
AAAATTGACCGTTTAAGTATCTACCCCATATGTCAACTATTAATTATCAACTATCAACGAACTAAAAGTGAAAATAATTATTGCAGGTGCCGGCGCAGTAGGCACACACTTGGCCAAGTTGCTGTCCCGCGAGAAGCAGGACATCATTCTGATGGACGACAACGAAGAGAAGTTGAGCACACTGAACTCCAACTTTGACTTGATGACGGCTACAGCTTCCCCTACCTCCATAAAAGGCTTGAAAGAAGTGGGAGTGGGAGAAGCCGACTTGTTCATAGCCGTCACCCCCGATGAAAGCCGGAACATGACCGCATGCATGCTTGCCAACAATCTGGGAGCACAGAAGACCGTAGCCCGTATTGACAACTACGAATACCTGCTGCCCAAAAACAAGGAATTTTTCCAGAAGCTGGGCGTCGATTCACTCATCTACCCGGAAATGCTTGCCGCCAAGGAAATCGTGTCCTCCATCCGCATGAGCTGGGTACGCCAATGGTGGGAGTTCTGCGGAGGAGCCTTGATACTGATAGGCACCAAGATGCGCGAAAAAGCCGAGATACTGAACATCCCCCTCCATGAGTTGGGCGGACCGGAGCTGCCCTATCACGTGGTAGCCATCAAACGGGGAAGCGAAACACTGATTCCCCGTGGTGACGATACCATCAAGCTACATGACATCGTATACTTCACCACCACACGAAAATACGTCCCCTACATCCGCAAGATAGCCGGCAAAGAAGATTATGCCGATGTGCGCAACGTAATGATTATGGGTGGAAGCCGGATTGCCGTACGCACCGCCCAATATGTCCCGGACTACATGCAGGTGAAAATCGTGGATAACGACCTGAACCGCTGCAACCGCCTGACCGAGCTGCTTGACGACCGTACCATGATTATCAATGGCGACGGACGGGATATGGACCTGCTTGTGGAAGAGGGACTGAAAAATACGGAAGCCTTCGTTGCCTTGACCGGCAACTCGGAGACTAATATCCTGGCCTGCCTTGCCGCCAAACGCATGGGAGTCAGCAAAACCGTAGCGGAAGTGGAGAACATCGACTACATAGGCATGGCCGAAAGCCTTGACATCGGCACCGTCATCAACAAAAAGATGATTGCTGCCAGCCACATCTACCAGATGATGCTGGATGCGGACGTCAGCAACGTGAAATGCCTGACCTTTGCCAATGCCGATGTAGCGGAATTTACCGTTAAGGCCGGCTCGAAGATTACCAAACATCCGGTAAAAGACCTCGGCCTCCCGAAAGGAGCCACCATCGGCGGACTTATCCGCCAGGGGGAAGGCGTTGTGGTTATGGGTAACACCCTGATACAGCCGGGTGACCATGTAGTGGTATTCTGCCTGAACATGATGATTAAGAAAATCGAAAAATACTTTAACTAATTGAGAATGAGTAGTTGGTAAATGATTAACTTCAAGACAATCATACGGATTATCGGTATTCTGCTATTGCTGGAAACAGTCATGTTTCTGGTCTGTTCGGGCGTGTCCTTCTACTACAGAGAAAGCGATATGCTCGACTTCTGGAAAGCAGGAGGCATCACAGCAGGGGTAGGCTTATTGCTGGCGGCTCTCGGCAAGGGAGGTGAACGACAACTGACGCGCCGTGACGGATATGTACTGGTCAGCTTTGCCTGGGTGGCATTCTCTCTTTTCGGAATGCTGCCTTTCTATATAGGCGGATACATACCCGACATTGCCAATGCATTCTTCGAAACCATGTCCGGTTTCAGCAGTACGGGTGCCACCATCTTGGACGACATCGAGTCACTTCCTCATGGAATACTGTTCTGGCGCAGTATGACACAGTGGATTGGCGGCTTGGGAATCATCATGTTCACCATTGCAGTGCTTCCCATCTTCGGAGTCAGTGGCCTGCAGGTGTTCGCCGCCGAGGCAAGCGGCCCTACACATGACAAGGTTCATCCCCGTATCGGTATCACCGCCAAATGGATTTGGAGTATCTATGCCGGCATAACCGCTCTGCTTGTCGGTCTGCTGATGCTTGGAGGTATGGACTGGTTCGACAGTATCTGCCATGCATTTGCCACTACCGGTACCGGTGGCTTCTCCACCAAGCAGGCCAGCGTTGCCTACTACAATTCTCCTTATATAGAATATGTCATCTCCATTTTCATGTTTATCTCCGGCATCAACTTCACCTTGCTATTATTGTTCGTCAACCGGAAATTCAAGAAGTTCATCGGCAATGCCGAGCTGAAATTCTATTTCGGTTCAGTTGTGCTCTTCACTGCCGTCATAGCCATCGTGCTTTACTATACCAGTCCCATGGGGATGGAAGAATCCTTCCGCAAATCCTTGTTCCAGGTAATCTCCCTCCAGACCTCCACCGGTTTTGCGACAGATGACTATATGCAATGGACACCCGTCTTGTGGGGGCTGCTTACCATCATCATGCTGATGGGAGCGTGTGCAGGCAGTACCACCGGAGGCTTGAAGTGTATACGTATGGTAATTCTTACCAAAGTCTCACGAAACGAGTTCAAACACATCCTACACCCCAATGCCATACTTCCGGTACGGATAAACAAGCAGGTAATCTCTCCCTCCATTGTCTCCACCGTACTGGCTTTTTGTTTTATTTATATCTCCATTATAGTCATCGGCACACTGCTCATGATGGCTATGGGTGTCGGGGCTGAAGAATCAATGGGCTGCGTCATTTCCAGTATCGGTAATATGGGACCCGGATTGGGTGAAACCGGACCTGCCTATTCGTGGAATGCCCTGCCCGATGCAGCTAAATGGCTGTTATCCTTTTTAATGCTTCTGGGTCGTCTTGAGTTATTTACCGTACTGCTGCTTTTCACACCGGATTTCTGGAAACGGAATTGATTTAGGATAAAAAGTGTAAAAATAATCATTTTTTGTTATGCGGGGATAGCAAATTGAACAATACTTATTATATCTTTGCGTCCTTGAAAGAGAGAATTGTGGTATGAAGCAATGCATTAAATACTGTTTAATCATAATCTTTGCAGCCCTATTGCACGACAGTGCAACCGGAGCTGCAGATATTTTGTGCGTTCCTGCCACCCGACAAGCAGAATGCTGTACGCTGTCACAAGCTCCTACCACCCAACAAGCAGTCCAGAAGTTCTACGACTTGTTTTCACCAAACTCCCTCTGCATAGAACATGTGGACCATACGCAAGTACCAACCAACAAAAGCGTACTCCTGCGCATGTACATCTACAAGATGCAGCAGCATGCCTATGCACCGGAATGCGACCGTTTGTTGAATCTGTCTCCTCATCCCGTACCCGACGCGAATTATTACGTGTTCGGGCTAAGAAAGATTATCATTTAGAAGGCCTGCAAGCGCAGACGCTTGCCCCTGACCTCGCCGGACAACAAATCAGAGGTTTTGTCCTCCGGTGCGATGTATCTATTATTATATATCTAAAATCTTATCAGGTTTATGAACTTTACTTTGTTAGTGGTCGTCTTATTGACGGCAATCGCTTTCGTGGGTATCGTCATCGCGCTCTCCAATGCGATAGCACCCCGTTCGTACAATGCACAGAAGATGGAGCCGTACGAGTGTGGTATCCCTACCCGCGGTAAATCGTGGATGCAATTCCGGGTAGGTTACTATCTGTTTGCCATCTTGTTCCTGATGTTCGAAGTGGAAACGGTATTTCTGTTCCCTTGGGCAGTCATCACCCGCGAACTTGGCGTGGCAGGACTTTTCAGTGTTTTATTTTTCCTGATTATATTGATTCTGGGCCTTGCTTATGCCTGGAGGAAAGGAGCTTTGGAATGGAAGTAACAAAGAAACCGAAAATTAAATCTATCCCTTATGAGGAGTTTACAGACAACGAAACGTTGGAGAAACTGGTTCGGGAACTTAATGCCGGAGGCGCCAATGTCGCCCTTGGCGTACTGGACGATTTCGTCAACTGGGGACGCAGCAACTCACTGTGGCCTCTTACGTTTGCAACCAGCTGTTGCGGTATCGAATTCATGGCCCTCGGCGCAGCCCGCTACGATATGGCGCGCTTCGGGTTCGAGGTAGCCCGTGCCAGTCCGCGCCAGGCAGACATGATTATGGTTTGCGGAACAATAACCAACAAGATGGCTCCCGTTCTGAAACGTCTTTACGACCAGATGGCCGATCCGAAATATGTAGTAGCCGTAGGCGGCTGTGCCGTCAGCGGAGGCCCGTTCAAGAAATCCTATCACGTGGTGAACGGTGTGGACAAGATTCTGCCGGTGGATGTCTACATTCCCGGTTGCCCTCCGCGTCCGGAAGCATTCTACTACGGCATGATGCAATTGCAGCGTAAAGTGAAAATAGAGAAATACTTCGGTGGAGTAAACAGAAAAGAAGAGAACCACTAATCAGTACTTAAAAATATGGAAATAAAATACATAGAGCCCTCAGTCCTGCACGACGAAATGCTGCGTCTGCGGAAAGAGAAACAAATGGACTTCCTGGAATGCCTCAGCGGTATGGATTGGGGAATACCCGACGAGAAAGACGCACCGGACACCCCCCGCGGACTCGGTGTAGTCTATCTGTTGGAATCTACTGTTACCGGCGAACGGATAGCGGTACGCACCGCCACTCTAAACCGGGAACATCCCGAACTTCCTTCCGTCAGCGATATCTGGAAAGCTGCGGATTTCAACGAGCGCGAAGTCTACGACTTTTACGGCATCGTTTTCATCGGTCATCCGGATATGCGCCGACTCTATCTGCGCAATGACTGGGTAGGCTATCCCATGCGTAAAGACAATGAGCCGGAAAAAGATAATCCGTTGCGTATGGACAACGAAGAAACGGTGGACACCACCATGGAATTGGAGCTGAATCCCGACGGTAGCATCAAGAATAAGGAGATGCAACTTTTCGGTGATGAGGAATATGTGGTGAACATCGGTCCCCAACATCCGGCCACCCACGGCGTAATGCGCTTCCGTGTATCATTGGAGGGTGAAATCATCGACAAGATTGATGCCAACTGCGGCTACATCCACCGGGGTATCGAGAAGATGTGCGAAAGCCTGACCTATCCGCAGACCTTGGCTCTGACCGACCGTCTGGACTACCTGGGCGCACACCAGAACCGCCATGCCTTGTGCATGTGTATCGAAAAGGCAATGGGCGTGGAAGTAAGCGAACGCGTGCAGTACATACGTACCATCATGGACGAGTTGCAGCGAATAGACTCTCACCTGCTGTTCTATTCTTGTCTTGCTATGGACCTGGGTGCATTAACGGCCTTCTTCTACGGTTTCCGCGACCGCGAAAAGATACTCGACATCTTTGAGGAAACTTGCGGCGGACGCCTCATCATGAACTACAACACCATCGGTGGCGTGCAGGCAGACATTGCTCCCGGCTTCGTAAAGAAAGTGAAGGAGTTTATCCCCTACCTCCGCGGTATCCTACACGAATATCACGACGTATTCACCGGGAACATCATTGCCCAGCAACGTCTGAAAGGTGTGGGTATACTCTCACGGGAAGATGCCATCGCCTTTGGAGCTACCGGAGGCACCGGACGCGCCAGCGGATGGGCCTGCGACGTGCGTAAGCGTATGCCATATGCCGTATATGACAAGGTGGACTTTAAAGAAATCATCCGCACCGAAGGCGATTCATGGGCACGCTACCTTATCCGTATGGATGAAATTCTGGAGAGCTTGAAGATTATCGAGCAACTGATAGACAACATCCCGGAAGGAGCCTACCAGGAAAAGATGAAACCTATTATCCGCGTACCGGAAGGCACTTATTATGCAGCCGTAGAAGGTAGCCGCGGTGAGTTCGGCGTCTTCCTCGAAAGCCATGGCGACAAGATGCCTTACCGCCTGCATTTCCGCAGTACGGGCTTGCCATTGGTATCGACCGTAAATACGATTTGCCGCGGAGCTAAAATCGCCGACCTTATTGCCATTGGCGGAACATTGGATTATGTAGTACCAGATATTGACAGATAAAAGGATTTACGATTTGACAATTTACAATTTACCATGCGGAATTACAGCGCAGCCAAATTGTAAATTGTACATTGTGAATTGTAAATCAAAAAGCGCCTCGTAAATTGTAAATAGTAAATTGTAAATAGTAAATGAACAACGTGTTTGACTTTAGTATAGTAACCAACTGGATACACCAGATGCTGACTTCCCTGATGCCGGAAGGTCTGGCAATATTCCTCGAATGCGTGGTGATTGGCGTATGCATCATCTTGATGTATGCCGTGCTTGCCATCATCCTGATTTACATGGAGCGTAAAATATGCGCCTTCTTCCAATGCCGCCTCGGTCCGATGCGCGTGGGGAAATGGGGATTGCTCCAAGTGCCCTGCGACGTCATCAAGATGTTGACAAAGGAAATCATTGATTTGAAATTCTCTGACCGGTTCCTCTACAATCTGGCACCGTTCATGGTAATCATCGCTTCTTTCCTGACATTTGCCTGCCTGCCCATCAACAAGGGATTGGAGGTATTGGACTTCAATGTAGGAGTGTTCTTCCTGCTGGCTGCATCGAGTATCGGCGTAGTGGGTATCCTGCTGGCAGGCTGGAGTTCCAACAATAAATTCTCGCTGATTGGAGCCATGCGAAGCGGTGCGCAGATTATCAGCTACGAGTTGTCCTGCGGATTGAGCATACTGACAATGGTAGTGTTGATGGGAACCATGCAGTTCTCCGAAATAGTAGAAGGACAAGCTGACGGCTGGTTCATCTTCAAGGGACATATCCCTGCATTGATAGCCTTCATCATCTACCTCATTGCCGGAAATGCGGAAACCAACCGCGGTCCCTTCGACTTGCCCGAAGCCGAAAGCGAGTTGACTGCCGGATACCATACGGAATACAGCGGTATGGGCTTCGGATTCTTCTATCTGGCAGAATATTTGAATCTGTTTATCGTAGCCTCCGTGGCAGCCACCATCTTCCTGGGAGGCTGGATGCCGCTACACATCGTAGGCCTGGACGGCTTCAACGCAGTGATGGATTACATTCCGGGATTTGTATGGTTCTTCGGAAAGGCCTTCTTCGTAGTCTTCCTGCTGATGTGGATAAAGTGGACCTTCCCCCGCCTGCGTATTGACCAGATTCTGAATCTGGAGTGGAAGTACCTGGTACCCATCTCTATGGTGAACTTGATTTTGATGGTATTAATTGTAGTATTTAAATTGCATTTCTAACCGGCGTAGCGCCGGAGCAAGATTTCCTTGCGGATAATTTTAATAAAGGCAAAAGTAATGAAAGAAAAGAACTCTTATATCGGCGGACTCATACACGGCGTCACTTCTCTGCTGACAGGTATGAAGACAACCATGACCGTATTCTGCCGACGAAAGACTACCGAACAATATCCGGAAAACCGCTCGACATTGAAACTCTCCGACCGTTTCCGTGGCACGCTGACCATGCCCCATAATGATAAAAATGAACATCGGTGTGTAGCTTGCGGTTTGTGCCAGATGGCTTGTCCCAACGACACTATCAAGGTGACCGGCGAGATGGTTGAAACGGAAGACGGCAAGAAAAAGAAGATATTGGTTAAGTACGAATACGACCTCGGTTCGTGCATGTTCTGCCAACTCTGTGTGAATGCCTGCCCTCACGATGCCATCACGTTCGACCAGGATTTTGCGCATGCAGTGTTTGACCGCACGAAACTGGTCATGACGCTGAACCGTCCGGGCAGCCATGTAGAAGAAAAAAAGAAACCCGCTGCTCCCAAAGAAGAGACAACAAAGTAATTCGTTAATAGTAACTTGTAATTAAACAACATGGAAATAACTCTTGAAACAGTAGTATTCTACTTCCTTGCGGCCTTTATCACCGTATTTTCCATCTTGACGGTAACGACCCACCGCATGGTGCGCTCGGCCACCTACCTGCTGTTCGTGCTTTTCGGTACGGCAGGCATCTACTTTCTGCTGGGTTACACCTTCCTCGGTTCCGTGCAGATTATGGTCTATGCCGGCGGTATCGTAGTGCTCTACGTCTTCTCCATACTGCTTACCAGTGGCGAAGGCGATGTCATCGAGAAGTTAAAGCGTAGCAGGTTCCTTGCCGGACTGGGTGCCACCGTGGGCGGTGCCATCATCGTAGTATTCATCACTTTGAAGCATAAGTTCATTGCCACCACCGACGTGGAGCCTTTGGAAGTCAACATCAAGACCATCGGTCACCACATGCTGAGCGGTGACAAGTATGGTTATCTGCTTCCCTTCGAAGCTGTCAGCATCTTGTTATTGGCATGTATCGTAGGTGGATTATTAATAGCACGTAAAAGATAAGAATTATGATACACATGGAATATTATCTGATAGTTTCGGCTATCATGTTCTTCGCAGGCATCTACGGGTTCTTCACCCGCCGCAACACGCTGGCGATACTTATCAGCATCGAGCTGATACTGAATGCCACGGACATCAACTTTGCTGTATTCAACCGTTTCCTATTCCCCGGAGGACTGGAAGGATATTTCTTCTCTTTATTCTCCATCGCCATCTCGGCGGCCGAAACGGCTGTAGCCATTGCCATCATGATTAACATCTACCGCAACATCCGCAGCATCCAGGTGAACAAACTGGATGAGATGAAGTGGTAAGAGCAAGAATCGCCAAGCGATGTTTCTTGAATAGTAATAATTGATAAACATAGTATATATGGAATATACAATATTAATCCTTCTACTCCCTTTCCTCTCTTTCCTCGCTCTGGGACTTGGAGGTAAATGGATGTCACACCGCACTGCCGGCCTTATCGGAACTGCGGCACTGAGTGTGGTCGCAGTGCTTTCCTATCTCACCGCAGGAATGTACTTCAGCGCTCCCCGCCTTGCCGATGGTACGTACGAGGCGCTAATGCCCTATAACTTCAAATGGCTGCCTTTCACAGAAAGCCTCAGTATCGACATGGGTATCCTACTCGACCCGATTTCGGTTATGATGCTCGTGGTCATCAGTACCGTTTCGCTGCTGGTACACATATACTCTTTCGGCTACATGAAGGGCGAACGCGGTTTCCAGCGTTACTACGCCTTCCTGTCGCTCTTCACCATGTCCATGCTCGGACTGGTAGTAGCAACGAATATCTTCCAGATGTATCTGTTCTGGGAGTTGGTGGGCGTGTCCTCCTATCTGCTGATTGGTTTCTATTATACGAAGCCGGCGGCTATTGCCGCTTCGAAGAAGGCGTTTATCGTGACCCGTTTTGCTGACCTGGGATTCCTTATAGGTATCCTCGTCTATGGGTATTATGCCGGTACATACACCTTCAGCCCTAATGAGATGGCGCTGGCAAAGGGTGGTGCGGCCATGATTCCGCTGGCCTTGGGACTGATGTTCATCGGTGGTGCCGGAAAGAGTGCCATGTTCCCGTTGCACATCTGGCTGCCCGATGCCATGGAAGGTCCTACGCCGGTCAGTGCACTGATTCATGCCGCCACGATGGTGGTTGCAGGTGTCTATCTGGTGGCACGCATGTTCCCGTTGTTCATAGAATATGCTCCCAGCGTGCTGCACATCGTGGCATACGTAGGAGCCTTCACGGCATTCTATGCCGCCAGTGTGGCATGTGTGCAGAGTGACATCAAGCGTGTACTGGCATTCTCCACCATCTCCCAAATCGGTTTCATGATGGTGGCGCTGGGTGTATGTACATCAGCCAACCCACACGAAGGGGGACTGGGCTACATGGCAGGCATGTTCCACTTGTTCACACACGCCATGTTCAAGGCATTGCTGTTCCTCGGAGCGGGTAGCATCATCCATGCCGTACACAGTAACGAGATGTCTGCCATGGGCGGACTGCGGAAGTATATGCCCATTACGCATATCACGTTCCTCATCGCATGTCTCGCCATTGCTGGTATCCCGCCGTTCTCCGGATTCTTCTCCAAAGATGAAATCCTGACGGCATGCTTCCTGTTCAGCCCCACTATGGGATGGATTATGACAGTGATTGCAGGTATGACAGCATTCTATATGTTCCGTCTTTATTATGGTATCTTTTGGGCCGGCTCAGAGCCGGGACAAAAGTCGGCAAGTGATGGGGGCGACAGCCACGTGCCTCACCCCCACGAGAGTCCTCTGGCGATGACCCTGCCCCTGATGCTCCTTGCTGTGGTTACGATAGTTGCCGGTTTCATTCCTTTCGGACACTTCATCAGTTCCAACGGTGAAGCATATAACATCCATCTGGACTGGAGTGTGGCAGGTACAAGTATCGCCGTAGCGGTGGTTTCCATAGCCATTGCCACCTACATCTATGCAGGTAGCCGACAGCCCGTTGCCGATACATTGGCACACCGTTTCAAAGGCTTGTGGACAGCAGCTTACCACCGCTTCTATCTGGACGAGGTCTACCAGTTCATCACCCACCGCATCATCTTCGGCTGCATCTGCCGCCCCATCGCCTGGTGGGACCGCCATGTAGTGGACGGCTTCTTCAACTTCCTTGCCTGGAGTGCCGAGGCTACCAGTGACGAGATACGCGGTCTGCAGAGCGGACGCATCCAGCAATATACATTTGTATTCCTGCTGGGCACGCTGGCACTGATACTGCTACTATTGCTATAACCCGAGATTTTTCAATCGTAAATCGTAAATCGTTAAATCGTAAATATAAAGATGAACTTTTTATCATTATTCGTACTCATCCCCTTGCTGATGTTGCTGGGTCTTTGGCTCAGCCGCAACATCGCACAAATACGCGCGGTGATGGTGACCGGTGCATCGGCTCTGCTGGTTCTTTCTGCAGCATTGACCGTGATGTACCTCCTGTCTCTTATACACATCTGACGATGCCGACGAATA